>Ga0209223_10001934_pt1 | contig 21670 bp, 23 predicted proteins | sample COG_06_FD_184750 | JGI IMG/M metagenome (GOLD analysis project Ga0209223, IMG submission 184750) | Pelagic Microbial community sample from North Sea - COGITO 998_met_06 (SPAdes) (version 2) | ecosystem: Environmental > Aquatic > Marine > Neritic zone/Coastal water | place: Helgoland, sampling...
AAAATACCCTACTTTTGCCGGAGGTCCGTTCTGTAAAAACTGTATTATGTTGTATATCGTTCTCCCCGAAAGTTGCCCATACGTAAAGACTAAATGCTTGAACGCGTTATTTAGATATTCAATACGTTTGTTTTGTCTTTTAAGAACATCATCTTCCCCCGTTGCATCCAGACTTGCCTTGTTATTCGCCTCATTCTGCCGTGTCCGAAATTTCTTTAATTTTTCTTTTGCCTCCTCCACCTTTGCCTCCTCCGCATCAGCGATCTGCTCAATAAGATGTTTTTCAATCTTCAATTTCTTATTATAGTATAGATATTCTAAAAAAAAACGAATGAAGTTCGCACAGTCAGCAAGGAAATCAAGTGCCGCATTTGGTTTACCACTACCTTTCGCTTTTTCCTCATTGACTATTTTTTCCAATTCGCTTTCTAACCCAGTCAACCCCCCCATAACACTATTATTGACCGCATCCATTATAGTGGAGATTACACTAAAGATGATATTTCTATCATCGCCATAAACCATTATTGCTCTTTCAAGAATCTCAATTATGAGCTTGCCGAACTCGGCGGCCGCCTCACTAACCTTCTCACTAGCACCAGTTACCTTATCTCGAGTCGGGAGCTTAGTTCTAATACCGTTATATATTCCTTCTGAGTTCGTTTGAGATGGATTTACTGCTCGTCGTCGGACCATATATATATATAAAAAGTGAGCTTTTAATTATCATTAAACACGCGTTCAGCATTGTTTCGCCTTAAATTCTGAAAAGCTCAACCCCTTTTTATTACCATCGGGTTGCTTGCTAGTCGGAACCTTTTTGTAATCGGCCAACGCCCCTTTATGGCTAAATTGGTTTGATTTGTCCGTCATGATGCGATACCGCCTTCGTTTAATTGAGTCGGTCCTCTTGTTATTCGTATTGTATGATTGGAATTTCGCAAACACGTCCCGCTCGCCCTTCTCAACAACGGTCTCAACCGGCTTCTTCGCGTCCTCGGTCTTCTGGGCCAGCGCCGCCGCCTTGCTCTTCTCCCACTCCTCCTTATAGTTCACGCAGACCGTCTTGCAATCGTATGTCACCGCGAATTGACGCGACAGCGCATCCAGCGTCATATACGGCACGTTCTTGCTGTCCGCATAGTACCAGTATGATTCGGAGTCGCTGCTGTAGGTCATAATCACCCTCCCAAACGGCGTGTCGTCCTCCACCACTCTCTCCGAAAGACCGGCCAACTCGTCTTCGGTAAGGTCGCGCTCTTCCAAATCCTCTAGCTCGGCCACGTAGCCCTGGTTGTAGTCCATAATCTCCTTCTTGCGCCGCTTCCTCTCCACCTCATCTGGACTCGGCACGCAGAGCACCATGTAGCCGATAAAACCGAACACCGCACCGGCGAGAGACACGGAGCAGCATTGCGCGAGCGTCGTCGTGAGCGGCTGCGAAGCAATGTGGTGAACCCATTCCGCCTCAAAGAACCCCTCAAATCCCGTATAAAAATCAAAACCGTCGTTCTCCGTATCGTTCATTCGCATAATGTATCTAAAACTACAAAAATATATTTAAATCATTATTCTCAAACCATAATGTTAACTCATTCTAATTCATATAAAATTGAAAGTGGATAACAATAAAATAAAAATATATCAACTAAAACTAATATGACGACCATTCGTAAAATCGTAAACGTCAACTTCGTAAACGTCAACTTCGTAAACGTCAACTTCGTAAACGTCAACTTCGTAAACGTCAATTTCGTAAAGCCAATCGCCACAAATCTCTCTAATAAGAGTGCGCTGCCCCTGCCCATTCCAATTGAATTAGTTCTAAAGCCGTATGTGGAAGAGTTACAAGAGCTCATCCAAATACCGCCACCGTATTGCCCCGTCTGCAACAGTTTCCTAACCAACCCGTCGTGTAATAAACGGATTCAGCCAAAATCCTGCCCTCTTAATAGTAAATAGTCACAAAGCCTTTAATAATAAGTTTAAAGATAATATCCAAACTAATATGTAAATGATGCGCCCGCTTATCTTGTTCGCACTAGTAAATAATGTTTTTTCTTGGAATCCTACCAGCTACCCGTTTCTTCCGGCCAGCGCGGATAGCACAAAAGTGAGAAACCTTATCATCGAGGCGCAGGGTCCAGGAAAGCGCATCTTGGACATTGGTTGTGGTCTCGGGTATTCTACGTCGGAGGCAGCGGGCTGTCTAGGAATTGACCGAAACAAGTACACCGTGCAAAAAGCCCAAAAGCTGTTTCCAGAAAAAAAATTCCGCCACTCGTTTACCAACGATGATTTTCTCGACGAGCAATACGACGTAGTCACGTGCATGTTCTATCTGAACGATCTCCCCCAATATCTGCGAAAACAGACGATCGATTCCGCCATCAATTTAGCCGAAGAGCGAGTGGTAGTCGTGGACATTGCCCCCGAGTATAAACCCGACCGAGACCTATTGAGGGCGCGATCATACGTCCCCGATTACATGAAGAATTGTCGTCTAGATCTCGCAGATTTTAGCGAACAAGTCCTCGTTGATGGACTGCTTAATGTATGGATTTACGATAAAAAATCGTTGCATAATACTCCGGAGCTCAATAATCACAAAATTAGCAACGATAAGCTGGCTAAACTAGGTTGTGGACTGTCAATCTAAAAAGTATCTAAATATGTAAAAAATTTAAATATGTAAAAAACAAATCAATCTAAAAAGTATCTAAATATTCAAAGCATTATAATCAAATAAATTTAATATTATATAATATTATATGTATTTGAGCTCAACTACATCGCTAATAGCGTTTGTCGTAGGTATATTATCCTCAATATATTTACTATATAGCGGTAAGAAGAACAACGATGTTATATTCGGTATAATCACTCTGGCGTTCAGCGTGATTCAGGGATTTGATTTAATTTTAAGAAACAATCCCACTTGTAACACGACAAATCACATTTTTTCAACATTAATCGTGGTTGTATTATATTTACAAGGTATCGTGGCGTGCATGACCTATTACAAGATTAATCCAGAGAACAACTTCTTTAACAAAGACTCGGTTAACTCATACTACATCATATACACGCTATTCACCGCATACCTCTTATTTTGGTTGAACAGCACTGGGATGTGCTCAAAGATTTCCGAAGCGACCAACATTCTCAAATACGGCGCCTATGAAAAACTTAAAGGCAACTACATCCTTCTGATAATGCAAATATTCTTCATCGGACTAGGCGGTCTTATGCTCTTGACCGAGATATATATGAAGGACTACGATAACATAATTGACAACAAGGTGAAATACGCATATCTACCAATGGTAGCCGGCGTGACGTTCCTCTATGTTATGATCAAAGAGGTGGATGTTCTTAAAAATCTGGACATTCCCAAGGAAATAGACAAGATATCATCCAACATTCGTGAGCGCAAACTACCGATAGACAATCCGAAAGATTCGCCCCTCAATCCGATTAAATTATTGGACCACACCGACTCTTTCATCTCGGTAGCGAGTTTCTTAGCGACATTCCTCGGACCAATCACAATGCTCCGTATATAGAATGTCAAAAACATTTAAACTTAAAATCCGTGACTATAATATAATGGAAGGCGGGTTTTTGATAGAAACCGAGATTAAGCATTCTAGTATTCCAGGCGCTGGCAGAGGGCGATTCTTCGCGCACGATTGTCTGGTCGGTAAGATAATCCGAATTCAGGATATGGATACCGACTTAAATATCTATAAGAACGTAGCTGATATAGTCTGCGAAAATAAGGACCTAGTCCTAAATTTCGCACACTCCCGCTGCAAAGATTCTGATATAGACAGCACACATGTCTACGTAAATAAAATTCCATTTTACACAAACCATTCTTCAACCAATAACATTTCTTTTCGCATTCGGACCGGTAAAAAACTGACTTACACGACACGTGACGTAAAAGCAGGAGAAGAAATGTTACAAAATTATGAAGAATACACCCCAGTTCCGTGGTATGAAAACTACTTATATTCTATAGATAAGATATCACTGCGAGAACTAGGGATTAAATACAATATGTTAGAGGCGGAAAGTGAACCAGCGAGACAATAAAAATATACAACACATACAACAGATACATAATATGACTACATTAAATTATATTTCCGTTTAATAGTAGGGTCAGAGACGTCACATTTTGAAGGTAGGGCAATATATTTGCGCCCATTCATATCGGCGTGTCCAGTAGCATGAAGAACATACTTTTGTTCCTTATTTTCCTTCTTTTCCTCAATCTTAATAGGAGTCCTAATCCATGTTGGAGTATTATTCAATCTATCAATTTCGTTCTTGGTGTATTTATTATAATCCATTGTGAGTATAATATATATAGCCCATACTATTTCAACTTTATTTCAATTAGTTTAAAATACATAAATATAATACATAAATATAATACATAATTATAATACATAAATATTATACAAACAAATCAAAAATGCTCGGTTAGCTCAGATGGTAGAGCATTGCACTTGTAATGCAAAGGTCCGCGGTTCGATTCCGTGATCGTGCTAGTTATATTTTTTCATGTAAGCAATCAAATCATTCCGCTCCTTCGGTTTCTTTATTCCCGCAAAAACCATTTTTGTACCATTGATATATTTTTTAGGAGCCAGGAGATAATCAAAGAGCGTCTCCTCGCCCCAGTCTACTTTTGCGTCAACATTCGCCTTGGAATACGAATATCCCGGCATAGTTCCCGATACTCTCCCAAAGAGACCAAACAGGTTAGGTCCCTGCTTGTGTTCCCCGCCCGACTCAATCGTGTGGCATTGTGAGCATTTCGTCTTGAATATTTTTGCGCCTTTTGCCTCAGACATTTTATATACTACATTTTAATAATGTTTTTATATTATGAATAATGTTTTTTATATTATGAATAATGCTTTTATATTATGAATAATGCTTTTATATTATTCACAATAAAATATAGTAAGTATATAATGAAACCTCATATATTTGGTAAGGGGCTTGATGAAATAAAAAAAATTATAATAACGAATGGAGATATAAATCAGGTTAAAAAAGTTAAATTTGGCGAAGTGTTTACACCTTTTGAATTAATAATAGAGATGCTAGATACGCTTCCTGTAAGTATATGGAGGAACCCAATTAATAAATGGCTAGATCCCGGGAGCGGTATAGGAAATTTTTCTATGGCCGTATTCTATTATCTTGACAAAGGATTGAAGAAATGGGAATCAAATGATGAAAAGCGACGAAACCATATAATTAAAAATATGATACATATGGTTGAGATATCCGGAACGAACGTAAATAAATGTAAAAAAATATTCGGTAATAATGCTAACATATGTAAGTGCGATTTTATTAAAGATTCGTCAAAGTGGAAAGAGCAATTTAAAAACGATAGATTCAATGTTATTCTCGGTAATCCTCCGTATAATGTTAATGGGATGAAGGGCAAAGGTAGAACAGACACCGGTGGCTCGGTAATATGGAACAAGTTCGTGGATAACTCCTTGGATATTGTAGAGAGCAACGGATATTGTCTGTTTTTTACACCGAATAGTTGGACCGAGTTAAAATCAGCACTTGCGAAAAAAATCATAACAAAACAGATCGTATTATTCAAAAACTTTGATGTGGTGAATGCTTATAAACTTTTTGATAAGCAAGCTGGTTCGCTACCGTTATGTTATTATTTAATTAAAAATAGTGCACCAAATAATAAAACACTAATCCATGATATGAATAGCGATAAATTTGTGGAATTTGATATTAACAAATATATGATTATTCCAAATAAAAACATAAATCTTATAAAAAAAATTCTTACAAAAAATAACGACTCACTTAGCGAGTATTTCAATTTTACTCCGGCAAAAGAGAAAAAGGACACAAACCTATATAAATCAACCTATTCCCCACCCTATTATTATCCGCTTATTAACTATGTTCACAAAAAAATATATATATCGTATGCTAAGGAATGTAGCGTCGTTCAAAACACCCGCCCAAAGTTGATATTACCAAATTATTCGATGGGCTATCCAATTCTCGACACAAAAGGTGTATTAGATGTAGGCGGGCGGACATCCTATTACATTGAACTTCCAGACAATAATATTGAAAAATTAAAAAAAATACAAGCATTTTTTATGACAGATTTAGCGCTCACCATTATTAACTCTCTTAAAACGGCTCAAAAATTCCTTAGCACACGAACATTCGTGGTTTTCCCCGATGTTACGAATTTCAAATTTCAAATTAACGACGAGTCACTCGCAAAGTATTATAATTTGAATTCCGAAGATAAGAAATCGATTGTGGAACAAAAACAAAACGGCGAGGGAAATCTCTCCAACACCCAAAAAGAAGAAATGATAAAATTTTCAATATCAAATATTATTAATAAAACACACATTAAGCTACTCGATAGTAAAATTAGGTCGTGCAAGCATAAAACTAAAAGACGACGTGGATGTAAAACAAATTGTAACACCAGGAAAACCAAAAAATAAATAAATAAATAAATAAAATTACTTATCTCCACCACGCTTCTTTGTATCTTCTTCAAGAAACCTAATATAATCGTTTTTTTTAAAATAAATTAGCTTATTTTCTTGGTCGCTAAGAAAGTTCAAAAAAAAAATGTTAAAAAAATGTTTCATATTTTGACTTTTAAGCTCATAATAGTTTGGATTGTAATTATATTGAACTAAAAATACGTGATACTCTAATATAGCATTGTCTATATAATTAGTATTGTTGCTTCTGTCTAGAATATTGATAATATTCACATTTTCATCCGAAACTAGATTGATAACTATATATTCCGCATTGGGTATATGAATGAGAAGAGGGAACACATTATAATCGCATATTTGCCTCATACCTACATCAAGCATCTGTCTGTATTCGCGATCTTCCATATTCTCTAGCTTCCATTTGTTAATCGTTTTACAGCACTCGTCCTTTCCAAGAGGTTTGAAATTTCCATACTTAGAGAGCCGTACTCTCAATCGGTCTTGTTTATTTAATAAAAAACCACAATATTTTCCAGAAACATTGTTATTAGCATAAGTATGGAGAGACTGAAATATTATTGAACACAATATTCCATATAATTTCATCTGTTATTGTTATATCTTTATAATATTTAAATAGTCTATTAAAATAGCGTTATAAATATTATATGTTTGCTTATATATTTCACGATGTATTACTCAAATAAGGTCATATATACAGCTCGGAATATTACCTTCATCGTCATATAATGGCTTCGTCAAGTTAAATCCCTGCGCTTCCAACTCTTCCATGCTGCCATACGGTTTCTGTTTCTTGTTGTAATCTATTGCGTAGTGACCACAATTCACCGCCCGATGATACCCGTTCGCCCGCAGCATCAACATATTTTCTGGTCGCTGTTCTTTTGGAAAATAACATATATACGAGGTCACCCGATTCAGCTCCGTGGACTTGGACGCCGACATCCCATCATTCGCATGGGCGGTCTTTGAATTCCACAGAACGAAACAGTTTTTTGGTATGAGCAACTTTACTGCATAGTCCACGTGGACATCGTGCGGGCTAACCGGAATAAACTTGTGGTCTTCCCCCACGTCGGGGCAAAAAGTCTTGTGCGACCCCGGAACCACCACGAACCCTGCATCCTCCTCGCCCACCGGCATAAAATTGTAGGCCCCCTGAATAGAATATAGCGGATCTTTCGGGTTCTGGTCAATGTGAAGCCACATATTCGGTTTCTGTTCGGGCGTGAGAAACACGGAGAAGCCGTCAAAGCTCACCACCAGGTCATCCGTGCCGTGGAGCCGCTTCCAAATGTCGAGGACGGACGGATGCGTGCGAAGCCCCCACTGAAACCCCGCGTGCGCGAGCCCGTACCCCGTAATCATACCAATGTCCCACATCATAGGACAATTTTCGCGCGTCCACGTTGTCTTGTCGTGAAAATCAAAATTTCTGGCCACATTAGACCAATTAAGATAGAATTGGGTGAACAAATCCGCATATGCTTCATCGTCAAGAACATTGTTAATGACGACGAATCCGTATTTATCTAAATATTCCCTCCAATTAACATCGTCACCAATAGAAAAAAGTTGAGGAGTGTAAGACATAATTATTTTGTATATATATACTTAAATTAATTATATACTTGAATTAATTATTAAATGTTTACAGTTGATAATAGTTATGGAGGCACCGTGGATTCTATATATTATATCAAACCGACAGTTCACCTACGTCGGCGTCTCTCCCGACCCCACACGCCGCCTCCGCCAACACAACGGCGAGATATGCGGCGGAGCCAAATACACCACGAGCAAAGGCGCTGGCTGGAAGCACGTTTGCTTGGTCACTGGATTTCGCACCAAAATAGAGGCGCTCCAATTTGAATGGGCCGTAAAGCACGTGCCGCCGCGAGACGCGGGCGGCATTGTCAATCGGATTCGCAAACTGTTCACCCTCTTCGGCAAGGAGCGGTGGACGTCAAAGGCGCCACCCGCGCACGATGTTCCGCTCGTCCTCCGTTGGTGTGTAGACGAACAAACCCGCAGTTCGTTAACCCCCAACATTCCTCTTCCAGAATACATTTCGCAAGACAACATCGCATCAAAAGATCCAGCTCCATAAAATTGAAATGATTATATGTCCGTATAATAGACCAACAAACACAATGAGCTCCATTGCGAATCTCTCATACTTAAATGATAAAATCAACAGCATAATCAGGATACAAACCGAAAAAGCCGATTTAATCTGGAGTATTCAGGATATAGACGACAAGTACAAGAAGGATTGGATCAACAGCCACGTAAAGATGCACTGCTGCTATTACCTAGTCATTGAGTGGTTTAACTCCGAAAACGAAAGCTCATATTCATACGACGAGAATTTATGCGATATTTTAGAGGCATGTAAAAATGAGTATTCTGGAATACACGGAACACGCAATTTCCCACTAAATCTATATGAGCCAAAACAGCTATTAAAACACTACATCTATAAAAAGTGCGAACTGCTCGCAACTCAATAAAAATAATGTAAAACAAAAATAATGAAAAACAAAAAATAATGTATTATTATATATGAATTGTAAGATATTATGCATAGCTGGTTTTATATTTTTTATCGCAAACGTGTATGTTGCGTTTAACGCGGACAAGACCGAACATAAAAAGGCATTTTACGCCACGCTAACTCCAGACCTGAAAGCAAAATACGAGTCAATTGTAACCGAGCGTCGCGACATATACCTTAAGGGCTACGCGTATGGCCTCCTTCTCTCCGCCGCCCTCATCCTCGGCAACAAGTACCTCGCGAAGAAGCCTAAGCTGGGCAGGAGCGGCAACGTCGGCGTCATGGTCGGCGTCACGCTCCTCACCAACTACTTTTACTATATGCTCTCGCCGAAGAGCGACCTGATGGTGACCCACCTGGATGAGGAGGAGCAACGCCTTGCGTGGCAAAAGATATACCGAACGATGCAGGTTAGCTACCACTCGGGTTTACTCCTCGGCGTAGTGGCGTCCGGATTCTTCGGCGCCTCCATATGCGCGCTCTAGCACTCAAGTAGCAGGCGCCTTCTGTAAGCATATAACACATTCTTCGCGTTTCCCCACCTTTAACTCGCCCACGATGGTCCTGCCCGCCTCTGGAAAGGGGATGTTTATTTTTATCGGCGCGTCGTCCTCAATGTAGCGGCGTAGGGAAGCGTAGAGCTCCTTCACGGGTTCGTATTGTATAGAGAGTCCTAGTCCCGAAATTTCCGCAATGATGGTCTTTGCCTGTTCCTGTCGCTCCTCCTTCGTTTTATATTCGGAGAGACTGGGCGTCTTCTTCGTTCCGTGTTTCATATCGTTTTTTTTATTAGTAGGCATATTTACTAATAAAAAATATATTTAATGGAGCTGTTCTACGATGAGCGTGAAGGACCAGTCGTTATCGTGCAAGTTGACGAGGTTCCCCTTGTCGTCTAGGAGGCGTATGCGCAGTTTGTCTATTTTCACCGGACCCGAAAAGGTTCTGGGCACATTAATGTCGGTGAAATCTTCAACAAGCGGTTCGGGACGCAATTTATTGATGCCGACCAGCGGAATCATTCCTAAAACATCCTTGGAGGTGGGTCCATAGACGCGATTATCAACGATTTTTTTATCCCCGTTGTTATTCACCGTGAGCGCGTCCTGGGTGTAAAGCTGCGCCTTGGTAAGCTTCTCGTGGTTCGTCCCCTGGATAGCCCTCTTATTGATCGCCATCACCTTGGAAGAGCGGTCGGCCACGCTGACGATCCCGCTGTTTATCTGCGTCTGATTAAAATCGGTCAATTCCAGAAGGAAGTATCGTGGGCCATATGTGTTGGCGGCCGCTTCGGCTTGCACTCTGGTGTTTGCTGGTAGATTTACTAAGGAGGTACCGGATACATCATTATACCGTCTGAAACCAAGATTCCACCCTAAATTTTGATTAATCTGTTGACCTCCAATACATGAAAAAGAGGAATCTAGCTCACCATTCTCGCTATAATATACAAAACTTCTCTCCTGACCGCCTACACCACCAATAGTAACTTTATGCGAATGCTTGTCATATGAGAAATCGTAAGTTCCCGAAGGCAAAACTCTGTTTATTTCCCTCGTAAGTCCCGATATATCGTAATTTCCCGGATTAATTTCGTATATATTTACATCTATATCTAATGCAATATCTTTGCTAAACTTTGTATTACCTAAATGATGATCAAAAGCATACCACGACGTTGGAATATTAACCGTGGAAAGCGAAATAGCAACCACGTCGGTAAGCGGTTCCGATAGGTCAAGCGTAAAGTCCGTATTGAATTCGCGGTCATTAAACTCGGGTCCTTTTTCCGCCTCACTTAATATATCAGGTCTAAACTGACTGTCTATGAGAATCACCCGTTTGTTGGTCCGCAGAGCACCTTCTAACCCACGATTTCCGTAAGAATTAATCGGAGTGTTCGCATTGAACATCATCTGGGTAGGGTTGGGCATTGAATTATTGTTCTCAACCTTATTCATAAGACGAATCTTGGATTCGTTGATAAATACGAAAATCTCGTTTCTATTGTGTATGCCTAAACTATTGGATACCATCTGATTAATATTGGTGGTCGCGTCTTCCAGTTGCTGGACGGTGTAATTCTGAGGAATCTTAAACATTCCACATAAATCTCCATCAGAGTAGGCTCCCACATTCAAATTACGTGAATCTAAATTATTAACATTCAATAAATTAGCACTCATTTATATATTTTGTAGGTTATTTTTTATAAATCATTTTAATCAATATTGAATTAATCATTATTGACGCCTAATTATATAATTTTTTAAAAGTAACAGTAAATGACCAATCCATATTATTAATGTCTATGATTCTACCATACTCGTCTTGTAATTTGATGGTGAGCTTCTGAATATCAACCGGTCCAAAATACTCTCGCGTTCGGTTGGCGTGTCCGGTCAATCCCGCATCGCGTGTAGATAGATTATGATACCCACCGCCGCCCAGATTTATTCTCGTGATAATATTGTTTGCGCGCGTGTGTGTTCCATATGCGACAATAAATGATGGGCGGGCGCTGTTGAGATAGTCCTCTATAGAGAGGAACGCGTAACGTGGACCAGTAATAAACCCGGTCCCCTCGGAGACGGCCGATACTGGCGTACTCGTAGTGACCGGCGAGACGTTGCCCATGACATACTCTGACGCGCGAAAGCCGAGAGTCCATCCCAGTTTCATTTGAATGTTCGTGTCCGTATCTAAATGTCCGTGTATATCAACATTAAACCGAATCATTGACAGTCTACGACGATTAGTGTCGTCCCCGATTAATGCTTCATACGTTCCTGTAATTATATCACCAGGCAACGGTGTACTAAATATGGATTTCCCGTTAATTTTATTCATTAGGAACCGAATATCCTGCCTCTCTTGTGATGCATTTTCCTCACTCGCCTGAAAACTAGTGTTCAAGTAGTCAGTAGGATTTGGGCTAGCTAGTTTATAAAACCGCCCCATTTCGTCGATCGCCCCTGGGTTCGCTAGCGATAGCGCCTCGTTCACCGCCGTTTCGGCTTTAGCGCGGGACGCGGCGTTCATCCAAGATATAGTGTCGTAATTCCCGTCGGTAATATGGACCAACCACGCGTGGTTGGTCGGTGTGAAATCCGCAATAGAATTACCCGTATAATCAATGTAATTCCCAGCATCAAGATCGTCTGGCACCGCGTCGCTGATGATAAGCATCGTGTTATTGCCTATACTGCTGGATATAGAGTAGTATGTCATCGGCATCTCTATTGCCGAAATTCTCATGCTCACCACCTTCTTTTGCGGTTCGGGCAAATCCACCGTAAAATTAGTAGAGAGCGTGGTATAATAGTCTGGGCGAAACCGCGTATCAACGCTCATATCCTGTGTAATGGTCCGTGTCGCAGCGGTATTTAAATACCACGGGGGTGCAGGAAGCTCCCATCTGTCTTTTCCGGCGAGCATATCGGTGTTTGGTGGTTCCTCATCGGTATCGTCTACCGGATCCGAGGGTTCCACCTCCGCCTCCACCTCTGATTCCGATTCCGATTCCGATTCCGATTCCGATTCCGTTTGTTCAAATAATTTGGTTTTTGCTTGCATAAAGAAGTCAACCAATTCGGAGTTATTTTTATTCCGCATATTAGTGATTATATTATCAACCGCATCGTTGCGTTCTACTTCGGGCGCGTTGGCGTCTAAATCCAATAGTTTTAGAATATCTGTTTTGCTATAATTATCAATATCAGTATCAAGAGACGACTCTTCCATATATAGTAGTTTGTATTTCTTTTATCTTTATAACAAAATTGATATATTTCATATTATAGATGTAATACATATAACTATCATGGCGTCCGAATGTCCTATTTGCTGCGAATACTACAATAAATCTCTCCACACTAGCGTAACATGCGAATATGGAGACTGTAAGTTTACGGCGTGCAAGAAATGTATTCGTCACTATCTTCTAGAAACAACGGCAGATCCCTCGTGTATGAACTGTAAAAAGGCGTGGAGCCAGAATTTTATGGTTCTAAACCTGAATCGCAGCTTTGTAACAACCGAATACAAAAAGCATCGGAGCTCAAAACTATTAGAGGTAGAAATAAGCAAATTGCCCGAAGCGATGGAAATTGTAGAACGATACAAGCGGTCAGACAAAATCATCGAAGAAGCCAAAGCTATGAAGCCACAAGTAGACAAGTTCAATAGTGAAATAAATAACATTAACGAAGCATATTCCAATGCATACAACAAACTTATGAAAGAGCGTAACGTGAAAATGGCCAAAATTTCTAAATTAAAAGCAGAAGTGACGCAAGAACAAGATAAAATATACCAGCGCGCATATGAAGTGCGAACCAATAAGAAATACGAAAAGGGCGATAAAAAGAGGTTTATTATGTCGTGTCCATATGAGCAATGTCGCGGGTTCTTATCTACACAGTATAAGTGTGGTGTGTGCGATAGGCACGCGTGTCCAAAGTGCAACGAGGTAATCGGTCTAAACAAGAATGTGGAACACACTTGTAACGAGGAGAACGTGAAATCTGCCGAGCTAATAAAAAAAGACACGAAGCCCTGCCCATCGTGCGGAACGCGCATTTCCAAAATAGACGGCTGCGATCAAATGTGGTGCACCGAATGTCACAACGCGTTCAACTGGAAGACCGGCAAGATCGATAACGGCGTCGTTCACAATCCGCATTATTACCAGTATCAGCGGAATAACAACACGGTGATGCCTCGCGCACCAGGCGACGTGGTCTGCGGGGGTCTGTGCGATTTCCAGGTGATGTGTAATTTAATCATTACAAAGCTAATTATTGATACGGCCAACCAAGACGGGCGGCGGGTGCGAAATGTATATAAATACCCCGAACTCGTAAGAGAAATACCAGACATACATCGGCTATTAAACCATATTGCCTTTGTTACCATCCCCGAAATGCGTCGCAAAATCGCCGAGCTGGAAGATTGCGAGGATTACCGCGTTCAATATCTAATGACCGAAATAACGAAGGACGAGCTAGAGAAAAGGGTGTGCAAGTCCGATGACGACCGAAGAAAACAAGTAGAGCTAATTCACATATATGAGCTATTTAACACTGTTGGGATAGAAACATTTGCCAACCTCGTGAATAGCAATTTAACGGGAAGCGATTTCCACGAATATCTACTGACCCGCGTCAAGGAACTACGAAATCTTCGCGATTACTGTAATTCGCAATTCAGTACAATCAGCCTAACGTATAATAGAAAAACGCCACTAATAGGAAGCGACCCTCTAACGGGAAGTGAATGGACGCTGAAAAGTCAAATGGCCAGCCTTAAATCAGCAAAAGCCAAACCATAAAGAATTAAATTAAATAAGCCTTATTTTGTATCTGGTCTCAAACATCGTTTTAAAACTCTGAATGAAATTAATATGTTTCGTATCTGATATCCATTTAGGAAGCGATAGTATTCCCTGACCACGTTTGAGGTGTCTAGACCCTTTGAACAGCAAGACATCCAATACGCGCATTATTATTTTTTCATCCGGCGTCATATTCCGTCTGTCTACGCGATACTCGCTCTTGTATGCATAAAAATTATAATTATAATCGCTATAAATTTTACAGCGGCGTGTAAGGAGTTTGTTCTGAATAAATCCGATTCCTTTTACCCGATTCTGATCGTTGTGCATTTCAATTACGAATATAGGCGCATTTACCATTACTCTATCGCTGACCTTCTTTTGCGTTCCGTATATACAACCGCCTCGCATATTTTCTCGCCGCCATTGCTTATTCTCCTTCCATGTAACGGTGTTAAAGCGCGTAGTAGAAAGTAAATACATTTATGTAGAGAGATATGTTCCATAATAGCATTCAATTTTATTAACTAAAAATTAATTAACTAAAAATTAATTAACTAAAAATTAATTAATATTTTATTTTTAATACACCCTTATTTTATATGAGCCACCTTTATTATTTATTCATAGTGTTCCTTCTTATGTTTAAGGTTGCGTATTTAATTTCGGTCGGCTATCTCTATTATGTAGAGCACGGCGATAAGACAAATCCGCAAATACCCGTAATTGAGAAGCGAACCGAGAGGCTCCTGGTAATCAGTTCCGCAGGAATCATACTGGCTTTGCTATTTGATTTTGGTTACAGTTTAATTCGGGGCAACCAAACGATCAAAGTGGAGAGGCACGAACAAATCGTATATTTCGTATCTGGATTGCTTGGTCTGTTCCATCTTAACTGGGGGCTTATGTTATACAATAAATAATTTACACAATTAACTATTAGACGACATATTCAAAGTCATAATTTTTCTTGTGTAATCTCTCAATGTGTGCTCTGTCCGCATCGTCCAACCCGAAGCAATCAGCAATCGTTTCGTCGGTAATTGGTCGTTTAGAAGTTAGCGAAGGCATCTTTGTTACGTCGGGCAAAAAAAGAAACGCATACTTCTCAAGATATTTCATACGGTAGCGAGTTGCCTCATAAATGTATAGCGCCGTCTTGGTAGAGAGAAATTCCTTTATAATAGAAAGTTCGTCCTCTTCAAACCCATCTACCACATAATTATCGCGATTGGAAATTCCGTATTCGCCCTTACTGTCTACATACGGAAAGCCATACATTTTATGTGGGAGCACCAGCTTTGTCTTCCCGCTGAATGCGAGCGGCGTATCGCTATAATTTATATGTAATGCGGGTTTTAGACCAACGAGGCGGGCGGTTCTAATGTTTGCGTATATAAATTTATCTCTCTTTGTTTCGGATAAATTTACATTTTTACCAGGCATATTCGTCTTTTTTACAGGCATAGACCCGTATGTCTTGACCGCATCAACGAAGCGATTTACAATGCATGCTCCGAATACGGGAATAGGGTATTTTGGACGAAGGGTATAGGCGATATATTCGTCCCGGTCGGCGTCGTATAGCCCGCACGATTCGCGCGCAGGAGACCGCTGCATCAATAACAAACACGTGGGAGTCTGCGCCGCGCCCCCGAATACGCGATTAGTCTCGGTATTGTTCATGCAAACGATCTTCATTATTCTGTGTTGCGTAATAAAGTCGTATGCGCCTGCTTTGTCGGGCTTCATCCAGAGGGACGGCACAATCATAAGGAGTTTCCCATCGCCCTTCAGCAATGAAACCGATTTTTTTATGAAATCAAACCACAATGTAGTGCCATCTTGTTTTTTGTTTTTTACATTGTTCGTAGGAACCTTCTTAATTCCATTCCTATTATAAGGCGGATTTCCGATTACATAATCAAATTCAATCTTCGTAAATGGAATGGTGGAGAGATAGTCCTCGCAAAAAATATTGGCGCCGCTTCCAAAAAGCGATGTTAGAACCGACACATTCTCCTCTTGCAATTCCACCATATATATCATTTTGGTGATGATATGAATATGTCGTTCTTCTTTGCACGGTATTATGTCCGCTAGACCCGCGTCAAGTTTCCAGAATAAATACACGGAAAAAAACCCGGTTCCCGCACCAGGGTCCAGCCAAGTTGCGCGTGGGTTCGTAAAATCCTCCTTCGTAAGCATTCCGAACATACGCTCAATCAGAGAATACGGCGTAAAAATCTCTCCGTATTGCTCGCGTTTTTCCTTTGAAGACCATAGCATCTGGTTATCTTTATTTTTATTAAATTCCGAATTAACCAATGACATATAATCTACGACTATATGTAATTTATCTTAGAATATCTCACAAGAAAAAATCCTTTCGGACTCTTCTTTTTTCATTTTTCATTTTTTATCTTTTTTTTCATTTTTATAAATACTGTAGCACGTCGTCACTTACCCAACAATGTTGAACTCCTCGGTTAGGTCAATGACTACACTGTCATTGAATGGATAGTGATTTGTGGTATAATTATGCTGAGGAGTAACAGGAGCTCCACCCGTAATATGGTTGTTGGGCGGCGTTTCCATAACCACATCGTCGTCCGAATAGTCGTATTCAGTATCGTCGTCCGAATTGTCATATTCACTATCGTCGTCCGAATTGTCATATTCACTATCGTCGTCCGAATTGTCATATTCACTATCGCTAGCGCTCACGAGCGATGGCATGGAAGAGTGCGTCTCGGAGTCGGTGTCGTTCGCCACCATCGCCGTTTGCTCTACAATTTCCTCCATCGTTGGCGCATTATCGTCGTTATTGTTAAGCCACGCAGGCTCACCCTCGTTAATTCCCGTATTCACCGCATGCGCCCATAGCGGTGCGATAATGCTGTAGTGCCAGTTAAGCTGTGTGTAAGTCACGTTGTTCCAGTAGGTAACATTGTTTTGAATTTGGACGATTTGCTCTTCAAGAGCCACGACCCGCTCTTGGAGCGCAGCATTAACCGCAACTTCTTCCTGCGTTAGCGGGTTGTGATTCTTGAGGAGAATCCAGTACCAGGGATCGTCGTAGATAAGCTTTGCGCTCTGCTCCGAATCGTAGATTCGCGCTTGGATGTTCCGCGTGGCCGCATTGTCCTCCCACATCTCAAAATGGAGGAACGCTTGGTAGTATTTAACGCCGTTCGCGCTGAACTTTTCTAGAAAGTCCACGCGACTGATGGTGCCAATATCCAGCATCTTGAATCGGTCGGCAATCATCTCCCGCGAAGCCCACTCGGGGACAACGCGCGGGATGAAGAGCGAAAGCTTGTTATTGAAGGTCATGCCAGTAGTCATTGTTGTAATTGTCGTAATTATAATGCGGGGGTTTCATTTCAATTTTTTTATCAAAGAGATAAAAACATACGAATCTGAAAACAATCATTTATACGATAAGCTGTTTCTCCGTACTATCCGATAGTATATTTGTTGTCTCTGTTACGACGTCAACGTCGTAAGCACAAGCCAACTCTCCGTGATAGACAAGGTCTACTGCTTCGCCCGGAGCGATAGATATGATATTTTCTATAAAATGGAGGGCGCCATTATTTGGTTGTTCTTTTCGGATAATGTAATCGAATTCTTTTGTAAAGTGATCAAGGTCGCGACTGAAAATGGCGTCACGACACCCATACTTTTCATCGCTGGTATTACACCCATTCATCATAAATGGTATATAGCAGGACGCGACGAGGCAATCGATGAGCTCCTCCTTACTCTCCCAATGGATGACCATTTTACATTTATGGTTATTATTTGTAGCGCATAGTATGACGCCCAGTTTTCCGTTAGCAATATCATGAATATTATTCGGCAAACAAGCGGACATCGTCGTGCGTATAAGAGATTCCAGTGCACATATGTTACAACAACGCGAGGTGCTGTAAAATAGCTCCATAATTCCGTGAGTGTTAGTATCGGGCAGTAACAAGAGCACCGCAACCAAACTCCCAGCACTATAACCAGCAATGAATTTCGGAGTGATTTGTCTCAACATTTGCTTTCCATAACCAAACGAATACCAAAACGCCGGAAATCCACCACCTTCAATGAGTAATTTCTCTATACTTCTTTTGAGGTCGGTCATAATATATATATACATACATATATGTTAATACATATATATTATTACATATATATATTATGTCAAGTTCGGGCGAGAGAACGAGAAAAAAAGCGTCACAAGCAATATATAGTGAATTAGCAACAAACGTGAGAAATAATCATAATGTCGCGCCAGTTAAAAAAAATGGGTATACCTACAATTCACTCGGAATTACCCGATATAATTCTGCTAGCACTAATAAAAATCAGACCGCTATTTCAAACTACGCTAGTTATGCGGAGCGGATGGAACTAAAAAGAGGAAAGCAACTTTCAAATACCGCAATTAACGGAACAGAACACCTGAAATATGATATTCGCGCCGGAAATCTATTGCAAGTGAAATATAATACGGGGGGGTATAACTCTCCCCTTGTCGCAACGGGCGAGTTAGATGTGAGTGGGGGAAGGATAATGAGAAACGATTATGTTCCATATGGAAACACTATAGGTTATCCTGGTTTCATAACTGACTACTCAAATAGCATATTTAAAACATCTGGAATCGGCAGTTCCGAAAATCAGCAGCAGAAATGGGTGAGAAACCTCACATCACAACAGCACGTTGGTTCGCATAACTGGAATAAATTAAATAGTGAAGAACAGATGACCGGGTTCTCGCTAACATCGCCTATATTATTATGGACGGCATACGACATGAATATTACAACTCAACCCGATGTAAGTGGATATATTTTTAATGGAACGCATCGTAAGGGAGAATTACAAAATGCTATAAATCCCACATTATATTATGATGTACATGACCACATAAATTTTAATGTTAATGTGGATACCGATATATATATTAGCACAGACAATGTTTTGACTAATACTAAGGAAAAGAATGGAATTATTTCATTGAATTCAAAACAAAACGGGACATATTATTATAATTCTACAGGAACAAATAATACTTTAATGACCGGTAAAATTATTGTTGGTAATGGCGGTCTAGGACAATATGATGCAATTGTATATAGTGAAACAGTAGTAGCAGCACCAACTATTACTGGTGGAACTGCGATTGTCACGCCAGCAACAAATACAACTCCTTCATACACTTTCACAAGTAACGAATCGGGAACATTTACAGTCACACAGAGTGGTAGCGCTAGGGCATTGACAGATCCAGCAACAGCATCGCCTTACGATATAATCGCAAACAGCAACAAAACAATAACCTTTGATACATTGTCACCAGGAACATATTCGGATATTATCATTACGGTAACCGATACTGCGGGCAACACAGTAACGCATCCAATCCCTCAATTTATAATTAATACAATTGATACATTAATGAGTAACACTGCATATGTCTATATTGTCTCTTCATCCGGAAACAAATATGTGTTTGATACTGTTGCTTCAAACAGTACAAAATCATATGTTTCTAACGAAGTTTATACGTTGACGAGTGGTACATACACATTCAATAATATAGCTTCTGGTCACCCAATGGCTATTTTGAATGATAATAAAACCACAAATATTTCATATGCTCCTGTAAGCAATAGCGACAGTCCAATCATTATCAAAGTAAGTGGCGGTAATACCACTGCTACTAATGGAGATTATTACACGTTCAAAGATAATAATGGTTCAGATATTAATATTGGTAATGGTACATTCAGGTTTATGAGAGGTAAGACGTATAAATTTGAAGCAAATGCAATTTCAAATATCCACCCGTTCAAAATATGGATGAGTGGCTCATTTCAGAATAATAACAATACAACCAACAACGGAATTTCTGGAACAGGTGACTACATCACAATAACAATACCATCAAATCACAGCACTACCGCGGGAACTTTATACTACCAATGTGGTCTTCATACAGAAATGAAAAAAGATTTATCGCTCATTCATAAGTCGGTAACAGGAACAACTGCGGATGCTTCATACGATTTCTTCTACGGCGATATTATCGTAACAGTATATAGTGATTTTGGAAATGTAAGCGTTTACTGCTACTACCACGGTTATATGGGTGGTGAAAATCTTTTAACGCATACTTAATACAGCTTGGTAAATTCCATCGTCAACGACCAATCCATATTATTCAAATCTATGATACGCCCGTATTCGTCAAATAACTTGATAGTCAGCTTGTCAATATTTACCGCGTTATAATACTCGCGCGGCGTTCTGCGATGGCTGATAAACCCCGTCTCGCGCGAGGTGAGGTCATGTCCCAAACGAATGGGCGCCAAACAGATGCGCGTCATAATCTTTTTGTCTAGGATGTGGTCGTTGAATGCCACGATTAATGGAGGATGTCCGTTATTCTGATACTCTTCGATAGAGAGATACCCGTATCGTATGGAGGTTATGAATCCGACTCCCTCCGATACCGCCGAAACTGGCGTGCTTGTCGTCACCGGCGCCACCGCACCCATGACATACTCCGCCGCCCTAAATCCAAGCGACCATCCGAGCCGCTTCTGAATGTTAGTGTCCGTGTCCAGGTTTCCATCGTTGTCCACGTTGAAACGCAGCGACGATATTTTCTTTGCGTTTATCACGACTCCCGTAGTAAGTTGACTCGCAAATAGCGATTTACCGTTAATATCATTAATTTTGAACCGGATATCGTTAATATCATCCTCGCTATAGCTGCTATTTAAATAATCTCCTATGGCAGGAGATGCAAACTTATAAAACCGCCCGTTCTCGTCAATGGCACCGGGCGCCGCCAACATAATCGCGTCGTTCACGCTTATTTCGGTCAATGTTTTCGTAGCCATCCACGAACGCGTATCGTAATTCCCGTCGGACAAGCGAACGCGCCACGCAGCCCGTATTGGTTTAAATCCCACAATGGTCTCGCCAGAGCTTCCCATATAATCAAGCGATGCGATGGAAGCTCCCTCGTAATTCACCGTCGCGTCGCTCATAATAAGCATCGTATTATTTCCGCGGTTCCCCGAAATTGAATAAAACGTCATTGGCATTTCAATCGCGATGATAGACATTTGTATCACGTTGTTTTGTCGCTCGGGCATATCAAACGTGTAATTGGTCGAGAGGGTCGTATAGTAATTATCGCGATGCCGC
>Ga0209223_10001935_pt1 | contig 21666 bp, 27 predicted proteins | sample COG_06_FD_184750 | JGI IMG/M metagenome (GOLD analysis project Ga0209223, IMG submission 184750) | Pelagic Microbial community sample from North Sea - COGITO 998_met_06 (SPAdes) (version 2) | ecosystem: Environmental > Aquatic > Marine > Neritic zone/Coastal water | place: Helgoland, sampling...
ATTTCTGCATCTGTTGTTGCTTCTATTATTTGAGGTAGAGGTGGTTCTATTACTTCTGTTTGACTAATTTCTGCATCTGTTGTTGCTTTTAATTTTTGAAGTAGAGGTGGTTCTATTACTTCTGTTTGACTAATTTCTGCATCTGTTGTTGCTTTTAATTTTTGAGGTAGAGGTATTTCTGCAGTTATTAAGTAAATTATATCTAAAAAAATCTCATCAAAATTTATAAAAAAAACGTTTGCCATTTTTCTCATATACCTATATTTCAGTAATGAAGCTGTTTCTAGTTCTAGGGTGTCGTTCAATTCTTCGACACCAATCTTTTTCATTGCCCGAAATAATTCTTTCACGACGGGCAATGAAAAAGAGTTTTTTTTCTGGTCTGTTAGAGCTACGTCGCATGAGTCGTATTTAATGACTTCAGTCACTAACTTCTTGAATGCGTCTTTTAACTTGTTAATACTCTGCACAATATCACCCTGGTAAGAAATGCTTAATAGTATATCTGCATTGGTGTTTGTTTGAAGGCTATTATTTAATTTTGTTAGACCCTCTACACATGACGCTGTTATAATATCCTTATATTTGTGATCGTTGGTCTCTATATAGTTACGATATAAGGTCGCGTCTTTCTTTGTTACTGGAGGAATTATCGAGTTATATATATCTATAGTATCCGCCAACCGTTCCAAAATTTTTCTAATATCGTTATTGATGTAGGTTCCATTTCTGAACGTATCAAGGATTTGTAATCTGTCTATTAGAGGGCCTATATAATTTATATATATCTGTACAATTTGATCTAAAGTTGTGACATTTATACACTCAGCATCGTATATTTGTAATTCTTTAGGTATATATGATGATTGTATTGTAATGGTCGAGTTGACTTCTTTAATTATCTTTGGCATTATATTTTTTATTTTAGCTATTACGGCTTTAACATCGCTTTCACCACCAAATGTGTTGTTCATTCGCGTACCAGGCTCCGGATTGTTCAGTGATTTGTTGTTATAGTAGATTGTTCTGCCTATAGATAATGCTTCTGAGAGGTTGTTATATAATGTAGAATTGTTGCTGCTAAGCGATGCGTCGAAGTCATTGCTCTTAAGTTTAAGTATATTTCTATTAATTTTAGGGCTGTATATTAGTATTATGTATATCGTCGCATATAATATTTCAAATCTTTCAACCATATCGACTTGTTCATACTTTTTTAGTGCTTCAGAAAATGTTTTTGATTTTCCCGATTTATCTATTACAGATTTATCTTTAATAATTTTAGTTATTATTACAATAAATAAAACTGGTATAATTAAAAACATTTTTGCGCCACCAGTCTTATAAGAATTAATTACATTTTCCATTTCATCAAGTGGATAATATTTTTTCTTAAATCTACAATATTCAATTCCATTATCTGTATATATCCTATAAGAATTAGAATTGAGAATTAATTTAAACTGTGTTTTTTTCATATTTACATTTAAAGACACATAAAGATTATTAAGAAAACATAACATATGACGAATTTATACCAAGTGTTAGGATTAGAAAAATCAGCATCTGCAGATGATATTAAAAGAGCATATAAAAAATTAGCAGTTCAAAATCATCCGGATAAAGGTGGTGATGAAAAGAAGTTTCAAGAAATATCAAATGCTTATGATGTTTTAAGTGATCCTAAGAAAAAACAGGAATATGATAGTGGTGGATCTAATGGAAATAGGTTTAATGGAAATCACGATGATATATTTGCACATTTTTTTGGTAGAAGAGGAGGAGGACCGCAACAACCACAAAAATGTAATGATATTTTAAAACCATATAAAATAACTCTACGTGATGCTTTTACTGGTGTAAAAAAAACATTGAAAATTAAATTAAAAGCATTTAATTTAGATAAATTAAAAAGTTGTAATGATTGTAATGGTATGGGTAGAATAAAGAACATACGTAATATGGGTGTATTCCAACAAGTTTTTGAAATGCAATGTAATAGTTGTAGTGGAACAGGATCAAAAAACTTAGAAGAATCCGCATATGAAATTGAAAAAACATTAGAATTGAATATACCGAAAGGAATACATAATAATAATAAGATTTGTATAGATGGTTGTGGGGAACAACCTAAAGTAAAAAATAAAAAACCAGGTAATTTAGTATTTAATATTGAAGTAATAAATAATGATGCTTTTACACGTGATAAGGATGATTTACATTCGTCAATAAAAATAGATTTTATATCTTCATTATGTGGAGCAAATATTCAATTTAATATTATGGACGAGGATAAAATAACATTTAATACAAGTGATTTTAACATAGTGCATCCAAATAAGAAATATGAATTTAAAGAAAAAGGAATGCCAATCCAGGGAACAAATAAAAGAGGTAATTTATACATTGAGTTTGATGTAGAATATCCTACATTAACTGAGGAACAAAAAAAAGGTATTAAAGAAATGTTGAAATAGATATATAAAAATGCATATAACATCTTTAGTAGCAGGAGAAGAGTTTGCGAATACCTATATTGATTTTACTAAACTTGGAAAATTAGTAATTGATGTAGGTGGTCAAGATGTGAATGGATCTTTAAGAGAATATTATGAAAACAAAGGATTAAAATATATCTGTGTGGATATCACAGAACATAAATCAGTTGATGTAGTAATAAAATTAGGTGATAAACTACCTTTTAGAGATTCTAGTGTTGATTACATAATATCTAATTCAGCATTTGAACACGATCCTTGTTTTTGGATGACTTTTAAAGAAATGACTAGGATAATTAAAGAAGATGGATTTATATATGTAAATTCACCATCAAGTGGTCCTTATCATCCATATGTTACTGATAATTATCGTTTTTATGCTGATGCCGGACAAGCACTTGCTTATTGGTCGGGTATTCAAGTTGTTAATGAACCTGTGTTTCCTGTTAAAGTAGTAGAAACATTTAATATTTTAGGAACAGAATGGAAAGACTTTTGTTGTATTTGGAAAAGAGTTAAATATAAAGAAACTTCTCATATTTTAGCAGAAGATATAGTAAAAACAAAAGAAAAATTAGAAAAAGCAATAAATGAGCGTGGATATGAAACTGTTAAAAAGAAATAATTATTCTTCATAAGCAGGATCAAATACACTGATATCACTAGTTTCCATATAACGAACTAATCCGGGTGTTCCGTAATAATATGTGTTAAGTTCATCAATGAAATCAAATTGTTCTGAACAAGAGCATGCTAATTTGCGTTTTTTATCCGTATATTTATTGATATCAAAATATTTAATATCAAAGCTATTTTTTACATCACCTTCTTTACAAGCACATTTAATGTCTGCTCTGCGTTTTTTAAGATCATATTTAATTTTATACATTGAGTTTTCGTATTTATCTTTAGCAACTAAACTAATTCTATCTTTTGTTGTGCTAGGTCTATAACAACGTGAAGATTTAACTGCTTTATTATAGTTAATATGCCATATTAAAGTCATAATAGTTAATACAACAAATAATGAAACTATTAATGTAAAAAATAATTCATAATAATCCATATTTATCTAATTATAACATATAATAACAATTTCATTAGATTTTTTGGATTTATTCATTCCATAATTCCAATCAGTTTCAATAATTTTATAATTTTTATAAAGATCTTTAATATAATTACAATTATTATAGGTCATTATCCAATTATTTTTATTTGATAAGCATTTATGTAATTTAATATGATCAAAATGTTCGTGTAGATCACCATTATTTCCATATAAATTTGATTTAGATTCAAGATAATATGGAGGATCTAAGAATATTAAGGAATTCTTATTTTGTAAGAATTCTTCAAAATCCATATTTGTTATAGTAAGACGATCTAAGTGTAATTTAGATATTCTTTCAATAGATGTTGTTGTAAATCTTTTAGTAGATGATTCTAATGAAAAACCACCTGATAATGTAGCACCACTAAAAGAACATCTATTTATTATGAAAAACATTATGGATTGTTTTAATGGATCGGTTTCTATTAATATTTTATTACGTAGATCTTGAAATTTATTTTTAGTAATAGTATTGATATATGGATAAAGTTCTTTACATAGTTTATCGTTATTATCTTTGCAAGTTTTCCAAAAATTGTATAAGGGTGTAAATTTATCATTAGCAATAATCTGTAAATTTGGAAAGGTATTTTGTAAATGAAATTCAAAAGATCCTCCACCAAAGAAAGGTGATATAATTGTTGTAAATTTACTTAAATCAAAATATGTTGTTAGGATTTCGTAGAGTTTATTACAAGCTTTTGTTTTACCACCAGGATATCTTAATGGTGATACGTTATTAATAAAATTATGTTGTTTAGAATGAATAAGTGCTACTAACTTAGTTTTATTGCAATTTAAATAACCTGAAATATTATTATTTTTACAGAAGGTTATTAATTTATTTTTAGTCCAATTTATAGTAGGTTTGTTATCTGTTTTAGCAAGATCTTCAAGTTGGTTAGTAAGATCTACATTAATTTTAGTAAGATTATCATTCTTAATTTCAAAATCTTCAAGTTGTTTAATAAGTTCTTCTATCATTATATATATTTAATGTAATATAATTCATTTTTATATTACTTATTCTAAGCTACTATATATGGCTGTGCATACATTTTTAAATAGTTTATTTTTAATACCAGTTGTAAAATTGGTATCTTCATTTACTAGATAGTTTTGCATTTGTGCGTTGGTGCATTGTTTGATTAAAGCATCTCGTTTTAATTCTGTCATTTGTTCGTGTGTAAGGTTATATTGTTTTCTTGAAATATTATTTTCGTTGTCATTTTGTTCTAATTTCTTTTTAGTATCACCGCATATATCTTCTAAGCTAAACCTAGCATCTTCAAGAATAGATGTTTTGATTTTTTCATACATATCGTTAGGGACTGAATATTTTACAGTGGATTCTAATATAATATTAAGAACAATACCTGATACAAACTTACCACTAAATATTAATTTATCAAAGAAAGCAAATATACCTAATTGTTTTAGGTTTCCTATCGGATAAAAAGAGAAGGCTTTGTATAATTCGCAACCAATTGGCCATATTTTAGATATAGGAACAAGTAGAAATCTATAATAAATATAAATAAATATTATGAAACAAGTAATACTTACAAATATAATAACAGATGCAATTAAAACATAAACATTTTGTAAAATAATATCAAGTATCTTTAAAACTGCTTTATAAATAATACGTTCTTGAATTCTTCTATTTAATTCAATTGATGTTGATAACCAAACTTTTAAAAACTTATGAATAAAATATGCTAAAATATACAAAATTGATAAAACATAAATAGTTACTATCATTTTATATTGTATAAGGATTTATATATCATATAAGGGATCTATATACCATAAAAGTTAGTATATGGTAAAATAAAGAATTCTAAGAAATTATATGTGATTTATAAGGATCTATATGTTATCTGTAAAGATCTATATGTGATTTATAATAAATTATATGTGATTTGTAAGGATCTATATGTGATTACAATAAATTATATGTTATTTATAAAGATCTATATGTGATTACAATAAATTATATGTGATTTGTAGAGATCTATATGTGATTTGTAGAGATCTATATGTGATTACAATAAATTATATGTGATTTGTAGAGATCTATATGTGATTACAATAAATTATAAAATCCTTTATATGGTATATAAAGATCTATATGGTAAGGATCTATATGTTAGTTGTAAAGATCATATGTGTAATTACAATAAATTATAAAATCCTTTATATGGTATATAAAGATCTATATGGTAAGGATCTATATGTTATGTTAGTTGTAAAGATCTATATGTGATTACAATAAATTATATGTTATTTGTAAGGATCTATATGTGATTGCAATAAATTATATGGTATTTGTAAGGATCTATATGTGATTGCAATAAATTATAACATCCTTTATATGGTATATAAAGATCTATATGTGATTGCAATAAATTATATGGTATTTGTAAGGATCTATATGTGATTGCAATAAATTATAACATCCTTTATATGGTATATAAAGATCTATATGTGATTGCAATAAATTATATGTTATTTGTAAGGATCTATATGTGATTACAATAAATTATAAAATCCTTTATATGGTATATAAAGCTCTATATGTTATTTGTAAGGATCTATATGTGATTACAATAAATTATAAAATCCTTTATATGGTATATAAAGCTCTATATGTGATTACAATAAATTATAAAATCCTTTATATGGTATATAAGGATCTATATGTGATTACAATAAATTATATGTTATCTGTAAGGATCTATATGTGATTACAATAAATTATATGTTATTTATAAAGATCTATATGTGATTACAATAAATTATAAAATCCTTTATATGGTATATAAAGATCTATATGTGATTTATAATAAATTATAAAATCCTTTATATGGTATATAAGGATCTATATGTGATTACAATAAATTATATGTTATCTGTAATAAATAATAAAATTTTTGTATGTGTTTATAATATTATTGTTCAAAGTTTGAAACAATATCTGATGATAATAGACGCCAATCTTCGTTGAATATAGTTAATATATCATTTTCAATTGTATTACCATTAACTTTTTTACTTTCAATACATTGATTAATATATTCATTAAAATTATCAATAAAATATGTTGTAGTTGAGTTAATGAAAGTTGAATTATAATTAGCTATAACATTATTTTGAAATAATATAATATCTTTATGTTTTCTTAGTTCCTTTATTAATATCTTTAAGTTTTTATTAAAATACATTTATAAATTGATTTAAAAATGATATCATTTTTTCATATAATATAAAAGAAATGTTTGACATTAAGATAACAAAAGAACCGATTGTTTTTTTTGATTGTAGTTATTATATTTTTTATAGATATTTTGCTACAAAAAGATGGATAAGTTTTCAAAAAAATGCTGAAAACATTAACTTCCTGGAAGCATTTGAAAGGCATTTTGAGAATGATCTTAATAAACTATGTAAAAAGTTTAAAACAACAAGATCAAATATGTATTTTGGTGTAGATTGTTATAGAAATACAATTTGGCGAAATGAATATTTAAAAACGTATAAACAACATAGAGTTGAAAATCCTGAATTTGATAGAGATATATTTGATTACTTTAAAATTACAATAAAAGATAAATTTAACTTAAAATTAATAAATTGCGATAATTTAGAAGCAGATGATGTTATAGCAATAATTCATAAAGAAATAACTAATAAAGTAAATAATATAATAATAATTACAAATGATAGTGATTATGTGCAACTCAAGAATGATAAGACAACAATAATTAATATGCAATTAAAAGATATAACTTTAAAACATAATTTAAAAAACTATACTATTTATAAAGCTTTAATAGGTGATAAATCGGATAATATAAAACGTGTTGGTAAAATAACTAAAGCAACTGCAGATAAAATAATACAAAAACCTACAGATGAAATATATGAATGGTTAAAAGAAAATGAATTATTAACTGAATATAATAATAATATAAGGTTAATAGATTTTAATTATATTCCTAAAGAATTAATTAATAATTTATTAAGTAATATAAATATTATATAAAAATGATATAAAATATAATTTTTATTTATTTAATAATGAACGAAGATGAACTTTGGAATCTTATGGATAAAGTTAGTATAGAAGATAATATTTATCCTAAAGAAATAAGTTGTTCTTATTGTCATTATGACAAGTTTATTAAAGATGATAATCTTTTAACTTGTGTAAGATGTTATAATATAATTGACAATATTATAGATTGTACTGCAGAATGGAGATATTATAATGGTGATGATAATAAATCGGAAGATCCTTCAAGATGTGGATTACCAACAAATGTTTTATTACCAAAATCATCATTAGGTTCTATTATTGGTAAAAGTATGCGTGATAGTAAAGATTTACATTGTATTCGTAAATTACAAACTTGGACTAGTATGCCTTATAGCGAACGTAAATTATTAAATGTATTTGAAAGATTTACAAATAATACTAATAATAAAGGTATATCTGGAAAAGTATTATATGATGCTAAAATAATGTATAAAAAAGTATCAAGTTTAAAAATATCTAGAGGTGATAATAATGATGGTTTAGTAGCTTCTTGTGTTTATTACGCATGTATAATAAACAATGTTCCACGTAGTATTAAGGAAATTGCAGAAATGTTTGAAATAACACCAATAACCTTAACAAAAGGTAATGCTAGATTTCAAAAATTAAATCCTATGAATGTTTTTTCATCTTCACCTCACGAATTTATTTCAAGATTTGGATCTCAATTAAATATGTCTCAAAAAGATATAGCTGTATGTGTAGAATTATCAAAATATTTATATGATGAAGATATATTACGAGATAATTCACCTACTAGTTCTGCTTCAGGAATAATATGTTATTATTGTAATAATAAAGGTTTAGATATATCAAAGAAATATATAGCAAATATATGTGGTGTTAGTGAAGTGACTGTAACAAAAAGTTATAAACATATTTTAAAATATGACAATGTTATAAACGAACGCTACTTTTTAACTGAAAAAGTATAAAATATAAACATAGCACCTAAGGTTGTTAAGAAATTTAATATACCAATAGATATAATGATAGGAATGAGAACATATAATATTTGATGTTGTAATAGATCTTTAAAATCACTTTCAAGTAGTTTTTTTTTAATAAAGTTTATAATTATGTCTATATAATCTTTATTATGCGTATTAGTCATAATTTTCTTAACATTTTAATTATATTAAAATGATACCATTTAACGCAATAATTAAACGCAATGATTTTTATATTTCAACACCTATTAATGATTATGTTTTAACTTTAACCAATATTGATATTATTAATATCATACAAAATTCAGCAAAAAAATATGTTATTATTGTTAAAATTAATGAAAATAATGATAAACAAATATTATCAAAAATTGAAAGATCTTCGCAAGATGTAGTTATTAATAATAACAATAAATGGTTTAAAAATAATTTAGAATATCAAGATATTATTGATAATTATCTAACTTGTTTCAATGAACAAAATAATACATTAGAGATAGTATTACATAAAGATTATTTTCCAACATTGGATGGTTACGTTGATATTGAAGATTTAATTAAAAATCAAAAAACTAATTGTTTAAAAAATATAACTATTAAACTAATAGGTATTTATATTAAAAACAATAGTTTTTACATAAGATGGTTGGTTCGTAATATTGAAAAAATTGAAAATGATACAAATGAATTAGAAAATATTGATGAATTATTTGATGCTAAATATGAAAGATTGGTTAATAAAATAGATGATAAAATCAAGTTTTTAAAGAATACTAAATTAGATCTTAAAAAAATATATGATAGTAAAGATTTTGAAGCGTTATTAAAAAGTTTTTATCTTATATTAGATAAAATATAATATGGCAGAAGATAACAACAAACTTGTTTTATACTTTGCACTTTTGATACTTCTATTACTCTTAGTTTTATTATTTCAAGCTTATAACTCAAAATGCAAAGTTTTTAATTACGAAAAGTTTAATAATGCTAATTCAAATGCGGATGTATATAATGAACAAAATGTTATAAATAGTGTTGGTATGTCAAATGATGTTAAATATTCACCAGCTGATCCAGAACAAGCTGTATATACTGAAATTGCTTCTAGTAATCAAAATCAAGTAAATGCTGAACCAGAAACTAGTTGTTATCCTCGTAGTAGTTTAACTGCTCAAGATCTATTACCTGCAGATTTGGATGCTACTAATTCTAAATGGGCTAGTATGAATCCTACAACGGGTGGAGCAATTGAAGATCAAAACTTATTAACGGCTGGATGGACTGTAGGTGTTAATACTGTGCAAAATTCTTTACGTAATCCTAATTTACAATTACGTTCTGAACCACCTAACCCTGTAAAACCTGTAAGTCCTTGGATGATTTCTACAATAGGACCTGATACTAACCGTAGAGATATGGAAATCGGTTCTCAACCATATTGGGAAAACTAATATAAACATTTATTTGTTCAAACTCTATAATGGATAACTTAACTGGAAAAACACTTTTATTATCATCAATATCCAAATATTTTAAAAATAATCCTAAACACCTAGAACATTTAAAAAATATAATTTCTGGAAAAAGTTTTATATCTCTTAGATTAATTGATTGGTTATTAACGCATTTTGCTAAAAATAATAATATACAATATTGGATTGATGATACTAATACAAAGATCTTTAAAACTTTACCAGATAATTTAAAAAAAGCAGCTAATTTACGTAAGTTTAATATGTATATTGATTATCGCGCACAATTAAAATCATTTAGTAAAATGTATTTTGATCCTTTTAGAAGACATGAACGTATTACTTTTAAAATATCAGATAAAGAAGTTATTGAAACTACTATAGGACAACTTAATTTATTTCGTTGGTTTTTTAAAAATTATATATACGAATATATTTCTAATAATTACAATGATATTGCTAAGAATATGAGTTCTAAAAATAAAAATGATAAGAAAGTTGTTGAACCTATTCAAAAAGAACTAAGATATATTAAATTTAATTAAGTCCTAATGTTTTTATTTTTTTATTATTATTAGTAATTTCTGCTGGATCCCACGATATATACAATATATTTCTATTTGGTTCTGGTAATCTATTTACAATATAACCTGCTTTTTTATAAACCCCTCTTGTATGTTTTATACATTCTTCTACATTAAACAACGGATAACCCATTATATAATAAGGAACTACGTAAAAAGTAGAATAACCATTATGTTCTGCTATTCTTTTTATTTTTTTATTACAAAGTTCTACTACTTTATTATAAGTTTTTATATGATTTTGATCTATAGTTTTTTTTATATTATATAATTCATTTATACTTAAGATTGTTGTCATATTTATATATAAAATAATATTAAATAATACATATATTATGTTTGATAAGGAAGGAAAACCGCCTAAAATAAAACCTACACCTATTGATTTAGCATTATTAGAACCATTAAATGAAATAATATTAGGTAAAAGAAAAATAAGTGATAATTTTTTTGTATATAAAAAAAAATGTATTTAAGGTTGAATAAAGATAATGAAGAAGAATTATATAAAAAATATACAGATTCGGCGTGGAATTACGCTAAGAATTGCTTAGAATATGAACATAAATATAAAAACTATACTAATATGAAAATACTTAATTATCCTGAACATATTGTAGCAAATGAAAAATTTAAACTTATTAATGAAGCTAAAAAACTTGAAAAAAGCTATGATATTTATGATCTATATTTAAATAATTTTTATGTAAATGATTTTACATTATAGTTATAAGATCATATGAAAATAATGATTTTAATATTAAATTATTAAATTTTCATTTTTATAATTAAATAACTTAAAGTCGTTTGCATATACTTTATCAATAATTGAAATACATTCGGGATCTAAAAATATAGAAATATCACGAATATTAATTTTACAATCTTTATTATCTTCAATTTTTTCAATAATAATATCTTTAGGTAATACAAGTGTATTTTCACAAATAAATAAATAAGAAGGATAATAATGAATAAAATTATAATGATAATTTGAAAAATCGTAATATTTTAATACCATTTTAATAAATATACGTAAATCTGTAATAGTATTTATAGGATTTTTATAAAAGTAAGCACTTATTAATCTTTGATATGGATTTCTTACATATGTATGATATAAAACTTTATCATATTTACAAAACTTATTTCGTAATGCATAAGAAATATGAGCATAATCAAAATCATCTGCACATCCCCAATATTCTTTAATTACCTCTGTTTTATTTTTAATATTATTTCTTATTGTTTTACCTGCTGTTTTCGGTATATGAATAAAACAATATAAAAAATTATTCTGTTTATATATTAACATATGAAACTTTTAACTTACGATAAGAAAAATATAGAATATCCTGATAATTTAATATATTATTCCGTTTTTTTAAGTAATTTACCAAACTATAATGAAACTGTAGAATTAAATAATAAATCTTGTTCGCATATAATTCTTAAGAATATTATATATTTTTTAAAGCATCACGATGATTTTATAAAAAATAATACAGATACAGATTATATAATTAAATGGAATAATAGATTTTTTGATTTACCTGATAACATATTATTTCAAATTATTGAAGCAAGTTGTTTTTTAGATATTGATAGTTTATTTGAATTATCTTGTAATGAAGTTGTAAATACTATAAAAAAATGTAATACACCTAATGATGTTCGTAAAAGATTTAATATAAAAGATGATATAACACCAGAAGAAAAACAAGAAATATATAAATTAGCATTAAGTTTATAATGCAATAATTTTATCTAAAACATCGTTTTTAAAATCTTTAACAACTTTTTCCCATCTATAATTTTCTAATATATGTTTTCTTCCACGATTACCGTGTTTTTCGCATAAATCCGGATTACTGAAATATTTCCATAATCCTTCCATATAATCTTCTGGCAAACATATTTCGTCAATAGAACCTATACCTTTCATTTTACTATTTAATTCTCCATATTTATGTAATTTAGGTCTTATTAATGTCGATACTGTATCATTCATAAACTCTTTATGTCCTCCAACATAAGCGGCTACTTGTGCTCTTCCTACACCTAAACTTTCACTACAAGTTAATCCCCAACCTTCTGCGTGAACAGGTGCAAAATTAACATCACATAAACTCATAAAAATATTAATATCACGATCTGATATTTTTTGCGCATTATCAATAAACCATAATGTTTTTTTAGCATATTCAAAATCTAAATCAATTAATTTACATTCATGTTCTAAAACAGCCATTAGATCCCAATGACCTTCTTGTGATGTTCCTATAGCAAACAAAATAGGTCTTTTAGTATGATGATTAGTCTTAAATTCGTGTTTAGTATCTTTAGAACCTACATTAACAATCCAATGTCTTTTAACAAATAAAGCCCATGATATAATCGCAATATCCCAACCTTTTCTAGGTTGATTCCGATTTGTAGATTCAATAATGAAAGCATTTTGTGGAAGATCATAATAATAACGACAATAAGATTTTGGAATAGGAAAATATAATTTATCATCAAAACCGTGTTTATATACATAAACTGGCATATCTTTACGAATACCTATTCTATAAGTATTATCTTTCCAAAATGGTGTAAAAGCAATAATAGCATCAAAATGTTTATTTAATAAATTAATATATTCTGTTTTTTGGAACATATATACTTGATCCATATATGAAATTAATTTAAACTTAGATCTATATTGATGCATTTCATTTATAATATTTGCGGTTACTGCAGATGTAATCATACTATCATTAAAAATAATAATAATATCGTAAGCATTTTCTTTTAAATGTTTTGCTATAACTTTTTCACCAAACCCACTACCAGATACATTATTATCTTTTTCAATTTGTAATGGATCAAGTAATTTAACGTTGGATGGTATGTCGTTTCTTATAGCACCTGATGTTTGTTTATAATTTTGAAATCCCCAAATTGATAAATCTATTTCATCTTCATATTTTCCTAAATATTTTGAAGTATAATATGTAATTTTCGAATAACCATTTGTTGTTCCTATTGGATATGTTCCGCAAAAAAGAATACGTGTTTTATTACTTTTAGTATTCCAAATATCGCCTATTTTTTTATTTGTTTTAACTATATCTTTTATTGAATATTCACCTATTACTATTGTTTGTTTTTCAAATGGATTCATTATTATACAAAAACAATTAATAATGTTTTATATAATATAAAATGTCAAGTCCTAGAAAAGCTAGATCATTATCTTTAAATAATAAAAGTTCGTCTAGTAGTCCACACGTTCCTAGAAAAGCTAGATCATTATCTTTTAATAAAAGTTTGTCTAGTATTCCACACGTTGCTAATACAAGCTTTATATTCTTTGGTTGTTGGAATAACATTAATTGTTCCAAAAATGAAAAAACTCTTAATAGAAATGTTGTTTTAGCGTTATTAAAAACATTATATTCAAATATGCCTATTGTTTTAGCAGGGGATAATTGGTATAGTCAAAAAATAAAACTACCAGCAACACTTCAATCTGCAAATGCTTCAACTTCAGAAAATAAAAATAAAACTATAGGAAAGTTTAAGTTTTATCCAGTATATGTATTGGAAACTGGTTATAAAAAACTATTTGAAATATCTAAGAAAATTGATATAGTTTTAGGTAATCACGATATAAATCCTAAAAAATTAAATGACTTTTATGCTTTAAATCAATGTGATCAATTAGGTTGTATGGTTAAAGTTCAAACTGATACTATTAGTAAAATGTTAGGTTATAAAGATCCTAGTAGTTCTAGTAAACCTATTCAAAATATTTATCAATATAATGATGTAAAATTATATGTATGTAAGCCACATATTGAAGAAAAAAGTAAAGGAATATTCTTTTTATACTTAAATACTAATATTTTTGACGCTAAAGATGTTAACTCAATTATTGAATATCGCAAGTTAGTTATTCGTGAATTAGCTGATAAAAAAATTAAATTATTATTTATTGTTGGTCATCATCCTTTCTTTGGATTAAAGAAAAAGAAGCAGAAAAAAACAGAAGGTGAAGCTACACCTGAAGCGAAGTTTATAATTAATACAGTGGCTGATTTATATTTTAAAGAGACAGTTGATAAAGATAAAGTTAATGCAATTAATCAGTTTTTAAATATTTTTACAAGATACAAAAGTATTTATTTATGTGCTGATATTCATAATTTTCAAATATGTAAATTATCTAGCAATCTTTGTATGGTTATATGTGGTTCTGGTGGTGCTTCAAGAGATCGTCTTGGTGATTATGTTGATAACACTGTTCCTATTCCATTAAAATGTAAATTAAATGATAATATTAAAGTTACTGATATGTATGTTCATGATTCTTATGGATTTAGTAAAATTACTTATTCAAATTCAGGAAATAAAGTTGAAATTACATATTATAAATTTGTTAATACTGATATTGAATATAATATATTTAAATATACTTTAGAATATTTTAATAAATCTTGGAGTATTACACCTACAAAAGTAAATCCAACAATAATAACCGATGGTGATTTTAATACTGATGATCATTGTCCAAAAATACGTGTAGAAGATAAAGCAAATGTTGATCCATTACTTGCTACTATAAATGGTGAAAGATGTGGAAAAAAGGAAAAATGATTTAATTATTATATTTTAATAACAATGTTTAAAAAAGAAATTATTAGTAAAGTTAAAACTATACCAGATAATATTACAACAATAAAAGATATTGTTGATTATATTTTTGAAAACGAACAAGAATTACAAAAACCTACTTATACCAGTTTTAGATCTATGAAATTAAAAGAAATGACTGATAATCCTATTACTTATAAAGAAAAATTAGCTATAATAAGCGAAGAATGGAAGAAACTTAAAGCAACATTTTAAGATCATATAAAAAATCAAGTTTTGTAAATTTGATATCTAGATTATCTCTATTGGTTAGTAAAATACAATTTTTATTTATTTTTTCTAATATGTTTTGTAATTCTTTAGGTGGAAGAATCATATTATTATGTTTTTTTATACTTAAAATATAAATGGAACATAACATAGCAAGTCCTATTAATAAATCTAGTAGTTTTGAAGAAAGAACATTTGTATTAGATAATCGTATTAAATATGCTAACAATTTTATGAAATATTTTACATCTACTAGTATAGGTGATTTTATAATTTTAAAAAAAAATAAATATAGCTATAAAAATTTATTATTACATAAAAAAATTGGAAGTGAAAGTAAATTTGGTGCAGTATATTCAGTTACATATGGAATAAAACCTAAAAAATATATTGTTGCTGCTAAATTAATATGTATAAATGAAAGCAATACAATGGAATTAGCTATTTTAAAAAAAATTACTGACATTATTTTAGCTAAAAAAACCATTCATTTCCCTATATTGTATTTTTATAATACAATAGCTAAAACTAATGATATGAATTCTTCATTATTACCAGAAGTTATTAGATATTGTGATAATTTTTATATAAGTTTTAATGAAATGTTTTCAGGTGATCTTAAGATGCTAATGTCATCTAAGAAACAACCTACCACATTTATGAAAAATGCTATTACACAAATATTCTTTAGTATTTCTAATTTTTCACATTATACTGGTTTTATACACGAAGATACACATTGGGGTAATTTTTTGTATCATAAAATAGAACCTGGAGGATATTTTTATTATAAAGTTAATGGTATTGACGTTTATCTTGAAAATATTGGTTTTATATGGGTAATTTGGGATTATGGTAAAGCTACGAAAATCACATCACATAATGTTATGCGAGATTATCGACGTATAATTAAAGCATTTTATCCAAAATTATATGGTGGATTTATTTATAACAATATTACGTATAACACTAAAGATATAGATTTTGCATTAAATGTAAGTAGATCATTACGTGTAGTATCATATAATAGAGATTCTTATAAAACTAAAAAGAAACAAATTCATAACATATTATTTGATTTATATCCAGAATTATTAATTAAACCTAATGAATCTTTAATTATAAATAAAAAACCTTATATTATTACTTAAAGATTATATAAATATATTAAATATGTTAAAATTAACATTATATTCAAGTGATATTGTTGGTAAATATTTGTTACATTATATTTATGATGTATTAAATATTGATAAAGGTATTTATAATGGTTATGATAAAATTAGAAATCGTGAATATTTTTTAAAAGGAAAAAAAACTTATTCACATCTTATAAGTCCAGATAATGGTGAATATTTTTTAAAACATAAAGATCGTTTTATAACTATCAAAATTGAAGATCTTATACTTAATAATATTATACAAACTATAAATACAAATGAAAAAGATTATACTATTATTAAAACGATAACATTATCTATTCATCAAGATGATGATAAAACTTTTTTAAATAATTTTATTACATTTTGTTGTAATAATCGTGAAAATTATCTTGAACTTGAATCAAATAATAAAATTACGAAAAAGTTTTACGGTAAATATGGTTGGTGTAATTCAACTATAATACCTAAAAGATCTATGGATACTATATTTCTTAAAAAAAATCAAAAAGAAGATATATGTCATCATATTAAAAATTTTATTGATCCCGATTCTTATAATGATTACGTTAAACACGGTATTCCTTATAAATATAATATATTACTTCACGGAAAACCTGGTGTAGGAAAAACTACTCTTATTCATGGTATAGCTACTACATATAATTGTGATATTTTAGTTATTAATATTAATGCTGAACTAAAAGAATCTGATTTTTTGGAAGCTTTTAGATCTATTAATGAAAATGAAAAGTTAAGTGTGGTAGTTATAGAAGATGTAGATTGTATTTTTACAGATAGAAAAGAATCTGATACATTGCGGAATAATATAACAATGCAAGGGTTTCTAAATTGTATGGATGGTTTTAATAGTCAAGAAGGTATGATATTAATTTTAACTACTAATTATCCTGAAAAACTTGATAATGCTTTAAAACGATCCGGTAGAATTGATCATTCTATTGAACTTACATATGTTGATAAAGATCAAGCATATGATATATATAAATCATTCTTTACAGATGATAGTAATTTTAACGAATTATGGAAACAAATTAAAGGTTTTGATATACCACCTTGCACTTTAATTGATTTCTTATTTATATATCGTAAAACACATAATATACTTGAAAATATTTCAACGTTAATTGAAACATTAAATAAAAATAATATAAATTCTAATGTTGATCTTTACATTTAATTACATTTAATACTCTACCATTTATGGTATCAATATAACCTTCTATTTTAATACTTTTTTCATTATGTTCTTTATTATGACATTCATTACATATTGGTACCAAATTATCTATTTTATTTTTATTTTTACTATCATCATTACATTGATATATTATGTGATGTGTTTCTGTAGCTTTATTAATATTACATACTAAACATTTATCCATATATATTTTGGAATTGTAATTTGATTTCTTAAATTCTATAAAATTATGATCAGTATTTGTTAATGTTTTCTTGATTTCTTCAGCTTTTAATAAAAACTCATTTGGCATTTTTAGATATCTACATATATTAATTCCGTATAGTTTATCTCCATCACCATCTTCTAATTTTCTTATAAACTCTATATTATCATTAACAATATTTATTTTCATATGTTTTATTAATATTTTTTCATTTGTTGTTATATCTTCAATATTAATTAATTCGTGTAAATGAGTTGCAAATAAAAAAGAACATTTCAATTTACAAAGTTCTAATATACTTGCGGATACTATTGATATTGCTGATATATTTTCAGTTCCCGCACATACTTCATCTCCTACAACTAATGAGTTTTTATTTGCTCGTTTTAGTATATTGTCTAATTCCGTCATTTCACGAATAAAACTACTTGTTCCTCTAAAAATATTATCTGCACTACTTATACGTGTATATATAGCATTGTATGGTGAATATGTCATAGAATCACAAAATACATACATTCCAGATTGAGCTAATAAAATATTGATTGCTACTGATTTCATTAAACAACTTTTACCACTGCTATTAATACCATATAATAGCATCCCATTTGATTTTAATTTAATATCGTTTTTTATACATTTATTTGTTTGTTCTATAATAGGATTACGGATTCCTTTAATATTAAAATATGATCTTGATTTCATATTAATAATTGGTTTACATAAATTATATTTTATTGTATTATTTATATTACATACTAAGCTATCATAAAATCCTATTTTATCTATAATATTTGTTATAATATTAAAATTATTATCTCCAAAATCTTTTATAAATCTTTTATAAATCTCATTGCTTTTCGCAGTTATATCGTTTTTTACATTTATAATTGAATCGGTAATATTTCTTATCGTATTATTAGTAATACGATAATTATCTTTTGACTTTGTTTCTGTAGTATAATTAGCCATTTCAGTTGAATTATTTTTTTTAGCAGTTTCATACCTTCTTTTCGTCATTAAAATATTTATATTATCTTTTGTTATATCTATTTTACATTGTGTTGTATCTTTTTGTCCAATTGTTGATATTGATTGCACTATATCTTCTAATTGTTTAAAATTATTATTATATGATTCATTTAGATCATCTAATTCTTTAAAATATCCTTTTTTAAATGGTGAAAGATCATTCGTTAAACTATCTAAATCTAAACAACAATATGATTGTTCTAGTTTATTTATATCATCTAAAGGTTCTTCAAAAAATGTTAATAGTTTTTTAGTATATGTTATAGATACTGCGAAATTAAACCAGTCTGTTTGTAATATTTTCATTGATACTATTTTACGATATAGTCTTTCAATATCATATATTTGTTTTAAATTATTTATAGGTTCTATCATATCAGTATCTAAATATTTTTCTATTATATCATATGACTTATTTAAAGAACTTTCAGTTGTTTTTGGATATATTAAACGAGTATTCATAGCACGTCTTCCTATCGCCGTATAACATTTATTTATTATTTTAATAACAGAGTTTTCTTTATGATCAATGTAATTTAATTGTATAGCACTATCATAATCTAATTTAAATGTATCATCATTATCAATATATGTAGGTTTCTCAATATTTTTAATAATATTAGGATTACGTTCATATACAAATTGTATTGCATTTATTAAAGCAATTAATGCAATTGGATAATAATTAAGATCTAAATAATCTATTACATTTGCTATAGATTGATAATTATATGCTTTTATTAAAACTTGCTTTTGATATTCCAATTTTGTATATTCTTTATTCATTTTACCAATCTTATTATGAATTATTGTTGATTGTGAAAACATTTCGTATAGTTTATTAACATCATAGGTATCTGATAAACTTGTTATTAAAACTTCAGTAGGCTTATGAATTGTTATAATTCTTAAAATATCATTATAAGCTTTATTACGATCATTTGATGTTGAATGACTTTCTAATATAAAACATTTGTTAGATAACACATTTAAGACTACACATCCCATTGAATTATCTTCCAAATAAAAAATAATTAAATTAGACACTTCGTCTCTACAATTAACATTTGTTCCTGGTGATATTATTTCACGTAATCCTCGTTTTTCTCTACCATCTGTTGTTTGTTCGCCAATTTGTTCATAGATAATACAAGTATATCCTGCACCTGTTATTATATTAGCATATTTTGGTAATAGTTCTATTTTAAAACCTGCCATATAATAATTAGATTTTTTACCAGCAATTGATAGTTGTGTTATTTCAGATATACTTTTAATATCAATATTATCTTTATCACAATCTGAATATATTTCGTAAAATGCACCAACTTGCATTAATAAAATAGTATTATTACCATAAATTGATTTATAATGTGAAGTTCTTTCAACATAATATGGATATATTTTTTTTATATGAGTATCATCTGTCATTATATATATATTATATAATAAATAGTCTTTAAGTATTATTAATAATAAAATTATACTATTTGTTTCTGAATTATTATTTATTTTTTACTTTTTTTTGATTTTTTTGTATTATTAGTTTCTTTAGTATTATCAGATTCTTTTGTATTATCAGGTTCTTTGGTTTCTTTAGTATTATCAGATTCTTTTGTATTATCAGTATCTTTTGTATTATTAGGTTCTTTTGTTTTTTTAGGATGATCTTTAGTCCATAGAGCACCAATTATTTTAAATATTTCAGAACTAGATAGGGTAGGATTTTCTTTTTTAACAGAAGGCATCATATCCTTAATAAAGATATTATATTTATTTGGTTCTTTTTTAAAAGTTTTAATATTAATATTAGTTTGTCCTTTAATACCTGCTTTTACTATTTTATTAAATAATTTACTTTGTTCTTTTTTATCAATACTATCATTAAAAGTTTCATTTTTTTTAACTTTATTAAGCAGATCTATGATATTATCAGCGATTTCAACATTGGATAGTGTCATTTTATAATTGATATTTTATATCAATATCATTTTTTATTATTCTTATTACAAATAATCGCTATATTGTTATTCAATTCATTAGTAGCAATACTTAAAATATCTTTAGTATTTGTTAAAATATAAATACAACATTTATTGTTAATAATAGTTTTATCAATATAATACTCAAAATTACTACTATACACCAGACATTTTACTTTATTAATTAACGTTTTAATATTACTACCTTTCTTACCAATTACCCTACCAATTAGATCTTTATCAAATTCAACTTTGTTATGATAAATATATTTTTCTAATTTATCTTGAATAGGATATGCATTTTTAGATTTTGTAATTGTTGTAACGACAATGTTATTTTTAATAATATTAACATTTTTTTCACCAATATGTATGCGTGGTCTTCTTTCATTTTGACGTTGAATTGCGTGTTTTGAAAATCTAAGTGGTGGTTT
>Ga0209223_10001950_pt1 | contig 21596 bp, 15 predicted proteins | sample COG_06_FD_184750 | JGI IMG/M metagenome (GOLD analysis project Ga0209223, IMG submission 184750) | Pelagic Microbial community sample from North Sea - COGITO 998_met_06 (SPAdes) (version 2) | ecosystem: Environmental > Aquatic > Marine > Neritic zone/Coastal water | place: Helgoland, sampling...
CTTCATCTGTCGAAACATGTAAAAAACGAATACTTTTTTTACGGTCTTCAGATTGGTCGGTGTAATAACGCTTAAAGGATTCAAGAAGCTTCAAAGTACCTACCACATTGGTTTGGACAAAAGGTTCTGGACCATCAATCGAGCGATCTACATGACTTTCTGCCGCAAAATTTAACAACGCATCAGGTTGATGTTGTTCAAGTAGATTGTTTATAAGTGCCCCATCGATGATGTCACCCAAAGCAAAATGGTAACGGGGATCATTTTCAAAATCCGCCAAATTCTCAGGGTTTCCCGCATAAGTCTGTTTGTCCAGGTTAATGACAAGTTCACATTCCGATTTCTCCAAAAGCATACGAATGAAATTGGACCCAATAAAACCGAGCCCTCCAGTCACTAAAATTTTGTTCATGAAATAACTGACTGACGCATCTTGCGAATCGAGTCAATCATCGCTTCTTTAACCGGTCTCATCCCAATTCCAGCTTTTTCCGCCTTTGTAGTATCAAGCACGCAATTCGAACGCGGAGTCTTCGCCGCCTTTTCCATAAATTCATCCTCGGTCTTGAAAAAATTGAACTGCTTTTCTGCTAATCCTTCCTCGATCATCCATTCTGTCACTTGTCTCGTTGTAATCGAACCGGGATTGGTCATATTGTAAACGCCTGGTGCAACTTCTTTGGTAAAACACTCTACACATTTCTGGCAAAATTCATCAAGGTGCGAAACCGAATTTTCTGCTTCCAATAGATTCTCGTAATTGAGCAATTTTTGTAAATAGTTCCTTGGACTTGATTCGTGGTTAAACGGAATTCTTAATCTCCAGATGTAGCAATTTTCGGCCCCTTCCAAAACCTCCTCCCCAAGCGCTTTTGTTCCGCTGTAAAAACTACAAGGAGATGACCGAAAAGAAAAATTGGGCTCATCTTCTTCTCTCCAACCATTACCGTCTTGTCTTCTGCCCGAGTAAATACATCCACTAGAAATATGCCCCCACGGTATCTTTATATCTTCGCAAACTTCACGGATAATTCCTGGCAATACTGCATTACCTTGAAGACAATCATATTTTGAGGATTCACATGCATCCACATTCGGTTTACCAGTAAAACCAGCTGCATTAATTATAAATTCAGGATTATTAACTATAAAAAAATCTCTAATTTTTTGAATATTGTTTTGGTAGAATAATTTACTACTTAAGCCAGATACTGCAAAATCATTTTGTAATAAGAGATCAACGATAGATGTTCCGATATAACCGTTACTGCCAAGCACATAGATCATAAATATTTAGTAAACGCTTTGAATGTAAAGAAGTATATCTTAATACAGTATAGAGTAAACAATTTTTTAATGGAATGTAATTTACTTTTGATTCAATACTGTCCTTGTATGAATTAAGAAAGATTAATTATATAAAAAATTCTTTATATTTCGAGAATCATCATAAAGCCGCAAGTCGTGTTTAATAAAGTTATGCAAAAAATCATAGTACTTACTTTTTAATAAATCTTTATCGATTAATTTTTTATTATTACTATTTTGAACTGGTAAAGAATCAATTTCTATATTTAACTTTTTTGATAAATTATTTATGCAATAAGTAAAATTTTCAAAAAAACCGATAAAGTCGAATTTATGAATTACGGATACGGCTCTATTAAAGTAAACATCATCTACATAATTATTATCTGGCGGATCCGAAAAATATCTAGTTTGCCGATTATCAAAAGCTGCAATCCCATAAGGTGGTAATTCATTGATCATGATCCTGAAATCCTTTAAACATGAAAAATTAAATTTGTTTAAATAGATTGATAAGTTTTGTACTTCAATAGGATGTTTCCTTAAAAATTTAATATCCCTAGAAAGATTATAAATCCATGAAATGTGTGAAGCTATGTGATCATAAGGGTTTCTAATGAAAACAAATTTATATAATTTATTAATTTTACAAAGTTTTTCATGGATTCTTGGATAAGGTATATGACCAGATAAATAGAAATTAGGTTGTTCTAGAATTATATCAATTTCTTCTATATTATTTTCAATATGGTCTAAATAATTGGAATTACAAAATTGTTTTTTAAAAATATTGTTTATTGATGACCCTCCAGTTTTAGGGATATGTAGAAAGTAGATTTTACGCATCAACTTTAAGATATTTAAAAAAACCGAAGTCTTTTTCGAATATTTCGTTAACTAATCTAATTTGTTCATTAGAATATTGGTTTAAATATTTGTAGTCTTTGATGTTCATTTCAAGTGGGTTACAATAAATTTGAGGTAATTCAACATTTTCTGATTTCTTAGAGTATTTTGTAATATTTAAAAGACTACATATTTTATTAAAGTCAGTTTCAAATCTTTCTACAAATCCAATGTAATCTATAATATTTTCATCATTATATACAACATTATCGTAATTGCTAATTAAAGAAATTAAATATTCACTTTTTTTAAAAGTTTTATATGAATATTCACAAAAATATGGAAAGCCTTTTTTTAATATCAAACCCCATGGTTTTGCGCTAAAATCATTACCGTGATTCATAATATAATCTTTTTTACACTGAAGATAGTCACTATAAAATCTATCATAGGGATTTCTTACAAATATTATTTTTTTATAATCTAATCTAGCTTCAGGTAATATCAAGAATTCCTTTAATAATATGTGTTTATCAGATATTTTTCTTAAATTTCTATTAAAATACTTTTGTTGTTTATAAGGACTCTCATTATATAAACCTAATCTTTTATAAATTGTTGTTGATGCTGTTTTTCTCGGCTGGAACCAAATGAATTTATATTTATGTGATATAATCATTATAATGAATTAATTAAGCCTAAAATTTTATTGGCAATAATCTTATTTACAAAAGGAGAATAATGACCATTTTTTTCAAACAAAAGGTCTCTATCCAATTCACAAAATTCAGATGAAAAGTCAAAACAATGAACATCCATTTCGATAACCTTTTCATACAATGGTTTATAGACTCTGTAAGCAGGATTATTTATTTCTTGCATTCTTTTTATATCTTGGGTGGTAGGGAAAAATAGTATGATAGGTTTTGCTCGTGCTTCCCGAATAACATTAACAAACTCATCAAGAATCGCTTCAGTAACTCTAAAACCATCATGTTCCTTATTGTAATATCCATTCACATATAATTCACTTTTTTGTTTTGGTACATTTCCCAAAAGTAAATACATGAGATTTGCAAAATTTCCATATTGATGGGTTGTACTACCAAATTGAGTAGAGTAGAAATAATCATTTTTACCTAACTGGATTGAAACATCATTCGGTTTTTCAAGGAAGAATTTATATTTTTGTTGAGTATTCAGATAGTTATCAACCAATTTTAACTTTCCATTTTTCAATATAAAGCGAGGTTTTGAAAGAGGAATCGAGCGCTTACTTCTGAATGGAGGGAATGTGTTCAAATGTCTCATCCACATCATAGTCATATAAGAAACAACAACGACATCTGGATTCCATGTTTTCTTTAATTCATTAAAATATAACAATGATTGATCCAGACCGAAACCTGGAACCCCTGCATTTAAGACCTCCAAGTTACTATCTTTGCACTCAAGTATTGATGACCAACACTCCAAGTCATCGACCTCTGAACCAAAAGTAAAAGAATCTCCTAGTGCCAATATTCGTGTCACATTCAAATCCTTGATCTTTTTGTACTTCCGATTAGCTCTAAACCCATCTTCATTGATATTAATATTTATATTCCTCTTTCCACTTATTTGCGAAACGCTAGTTGTTGGTTTATTCATCCAACCAATTAAACTATCAAAGCAACGATAGTGGTGCCCTTCATCTAAAAACTTAAGGATTTTTTCTTTTTGAATGTCAGTAAAGCTAAAATCGGAAACTTGACCAGTTTGGAAGTTATTATGATAAATTTTAAGTGTAAAAAACGAGGTAGTTTCTAAAATAATAACAAGACTCAGAAACTTGAATACGCCCTTCATATTATATGCTATTGGCTGAATATAGACTTTGCAGAGGAAATCCAATCATATTCTCGCTCATTCAGCTTATATATTTTTTTTTTCAAACTTTGACTTAAAATAGTGGTTGGATTGTTATTTTTATTTACCCATGCCATTTCAGGAGTGAATGCCCAATTTAAAACTTCAGCACATTTTTCGAGTGATTTTTGAAATGTATCCAAAAAACCAACAAAATGAAAATCATAGGGTTGGGAATCCTTCAAATAGTTCATTGATTGGTTTTGGACCCAGGGTAACTCGATAAATTCTTCTAGTAGTAATTGTTTTTCATAAACATAAAAAGTTGTTTTATTATTTATGTCAGGATTTTTGAGTATGTATTGATACAATGATAATGTTCGCTCAATAGGATCTCGAGTCCAAGTGATTTTGCTAATATCAGAAAAAACAGTGTCAAAGGCATCATATTCAAAATGCCCATGAACACATTCGACATGATAAGGTATATCCCCTTTTCTAATATCAGCACGACTCCATTGTTGATCATAATTAACCCAGAGGTTTTGTTGATAAACTGCAGACAGAATTGAGCTAAATGATGTGCCTCCTGTCTTTGGTATATGAACACTAACAACCATTAAAAATCTTAAAAAACTTGTGGAAAGTTTTCGCAAATAACTCTTTCATAAAGCTTAATATCTTCGTTGTTGTGTTGTAATATTTTTAACTTAGTTGAATCAGAGACTTGGAATTCATTCAAATGATGACAAGGACCAGCATTAATGAAATTTTTAGAATCCATTTTATTTGCTAATTGAAGACATTCTGAGATTTTTTTTATAGAAAAGTTTAATTTTTCAAAAATACCAATATTGACTACCTTATTCATAGGCAAGTGCTTAACATAATGTGCCTGCATGTTAGTAAAATGAGACGAGCAGGCAAATTCTTCAAAAGTCGGATTCATCTTTCGAAATAATTGCCTTTTATAACCCAAATTTTTCTCAATGTCTCGATTCTGTACTTTAATCTGCTTAGTCCAGTAGGAGTAGTGAGATATGAGCCTACTCAAGGGTTCTCTTAACCAAAAAATAAAATTAGCACTCTCAATTTCATTCAGAAAGGAACTCGCAAGAAAATGTCCATGCATAATTGCAGTTCCCTCTTTTTTTTGCATACACATATTTTTGAAAAAGCCCCATTTTTCTTGATAGGAATCAAAAGAGAGTTCAATGCCATCATGAAAAACCTTAGTAGCTTGATTATTGGGACCATAATTAAAAAATAAAATTTCTGGTGAGGCCTTGCGGAGAAATTCCCCAAAAAAAGAACCTGCAGTTTTAGGTATATGGATTGAGAGGATTGTTACCATAAATACATAATTTTTTTGATTCAATTTTTCGATATTTGGGGGATACCTTGGACTAAAGAATGATTGCTATTAAGTGTTTTATCCCTGATGGGTCGTTTCTGATTTTCGTAATGGATAGAATCCATGCGTTCAAACCAAGTTTTCTCTCTTCCGTGCAAGTAACAACATGAAGAAGGTAAAAATAGATTTTGAAGTCCCTTGTTTACGAGAAAGTCACAAAGCATTGTTAGGGATTTAAGTGGTTGGTGTCCTAAGATGAAATCTGATGGCAATTTACTTTTCTGAATAACCAGTAAAGCAGGATGGAGAAACCATACATTTTGCGAAAGGATAGCACGGCACTTATCCCCTAAATAATCAAATGGACATGATTCATAAAGCGGTTGCACCATACCATCTTGATAAAACATTCCTGCAGAGATAATCCGATTTGTGCCAGGATGAAGCAGTTTGGGACCCACCGCTCCTATGTTTTGAGCTAAACTATGAAAAATAAGCCGTTCTAACCATTCTTCATGCATGGGTTCTATATAACGGGAAGCAAAGATAAAAACTTCTGAATACTTAGATTCTGGTAAAGACTTGATATCAATATCAGTATTATATTGATCGGCGTTCAAAATTTTTAAATATGGTCTTTCAGCAGTTGGGTCCTTATCAATATGGCTTTTACTGCTTATACTGTCATAATAAATCATACATGTCCTCGGGGCAGCAAAGCTCTTCGCAGGTAATATTTCCCAATGGTCGAAGATTTTTTTAATCCGTCCTTTAATACCTACAGTCTGCAAGTGAGATTCAATTGTTTTATTCTGGGCACTTGAAACCCAGTTTCCTTTTTCAGAAAGCGAAAGGGCGGTAGAACCCTCAGTAGCTCGCCAATGATACAAAACCTCTTCGACATGACCTATTTTATCTGCTCTTAATTTGCTTGTTGCACGAAGACACAAATCCCAATCCTGTGCTCCTTCGAAGCCAACGCGAAACCCGCTTATTTCATCAAAGAGTGCTCTTTTGATAGCAATAAGGTGACAAAAATAATTTTGAGATAGCAATAAGCGATAATTCCAACCAGGTTTAAAATATGGATCAAAATGTTTTCCATTTTCATCAATTTTGTCTTCATCCGTGTAAATAATTGATGTGTTAGGTGCTGTCTCTAAATATTGCTTTATTCTGTAAAGTGCAAATGAATGAAATTTATCATCTTGGTCAATAAAAGTTACCCATTTGCCCTTCGAGATTCTTACACCCTCATTCAAGGTGGATGATATATGGTTATGAGTATTGAGAAAAGAAACCTGAATTCTAGAATCCAACTCCGAATAGGAATTTAGAATATATCTCAGTTGTTCATCATTCGAACAGTCATCAACTATAATTAATTCCCAATTGCCGTATACTTGAGATATGATTGAATTTACTGCATTTTCTAAAAAAAATAGATTGGGATTGTGTGTTGGAAGAATTACTGAGAAAAGAATATTAGAAGTAATATTATTTTCAGTTAATGATGATTTTGAATCATTTGCGTAATAATGTAAAAATTCGCTGTATGAAAAAATTTTTTTATCACCAGCGTCATGCTTGGTGTCCATTTTGCCTAAAGCTTCTAAGCTGTAACCTCGTGGAATCCCAATGAAAGAGTCAATGAAAGATCCTTTTAACCATGAGTAACACTTATTTATTATCTTCGGAGCCTGGTTCCTTGTAGTCCATGGTAGAATTCTTCTAGAATTTGGATGTGTTATGGTTGAAAAGAGCTTCAGCAATCCAACAATTGAGTTCAGTTCAAATTTGCATGTCTTAGCAAAGCCCAATACTTCCAGCTCATCGATACCACCTGCCCCTTGGATTCCAGCAATTGGAATTCCTCTTGCTAAGCTTTCGAGAAAAGATAGAGGAAAAGGATCTTCCCTAGAAAAACTAAACAAAAGATCTATTTGTCCTAATTCATTCCAAGGTTGCTTCTTTAAACCAGGCATTGAAACTCTATCTCTACACGGGTCTGGAATGAAATTATCGTAAAACTTTGAACCGTGACCACACCATATCCAAAAAATTTCACGATTGGAAATTTCATGGGGTAAAGAGGGCAAAACTGACAGAAATCTGTCAATGCCTTTTCTGTAATCCATATTCGCTAATATACCAATCGTAAGTTTTTCACTATCTCCTTCATGCTCTGATCTAGAAAATTCATCATGAAATTTATTTTCAGAAATAAATCCATTTATTACAGAAACTCTTCGTTTACTTATTTTGAAAATATAACATAAGTTTTCCTTAACCTTCATTGAACATGCGATGAAGTAATTTGAATACTCAAGAGTCCCTTTAACGATTGAAGGTTTCATACTCTTAATTGCAAATTCCATTTCGTGAACATAGGTCACGACTATTGGTTTTAAAGGATTAAGACTTTGCAAAATCCAACCATTAGCAATGGTATTGGAAAAGACTAAATCAAAATCGTCAACATTTAGCTGAGAGATTTCATTAAGGTTATATATTTCACCAAGATTAGAAAACTTATTTAGTATAAAATTATTAGTTGGCACTCCGAATAAAAATGTAAAAGCAACTTTTTCATGTGTTTTCCAAAATTCCGCCAACTCCAACAAGACATTTACAGCACCATTTATTTCACAATTATGAGAAATGAAAAGTATTTTTGGGGGGCACATAAAATTTGAATTCTTAATGACTTACAACTCACCAAGTTTTTTTAAAACTAAAACATCTTGATGATTGCCAATGACCCCTTCATGAAAAAATATGTCACAACGCATATCTCCCAATATAGATCTAAGTAAATCTTGAGTCTGTACTATATCGTAATATCTTTCTCCTATGCTACCAATTAAATCAAAAGTCGAATTTCGACCAAGATTAACAAAATTTTTTTTATTCAGCTCGTTAAAATCATAATCATTTAAGTTAAATCTCAAAAGACTACGAATACCATGAAATGACAGCATTATAACTCCACCAACACGAGTTATACGCAATAATTCTTTAATCCAAACAAACTGATCTTCAGGGTTTAAATGAGTTAAGATTGATACGCCATATATTGCATGAAAATAATTATCTGGAAAATACAAAGGTGGCAAAGAGGATGACACTTCGAAGTTTCCGCACAAATTCTCCTTGCACCAGTATATACTTTCGTAATTGGTGTCGACTCCATAAAAATACTCATTCTCACCTTTACGATACCTGCTCACTCTGCCACATCCACAACCCCAATCTAAAATCGGCAAAGGATCATCTATGCCCTGACCAAGATATTTTTTTAAAAGCATATCTAATTTCCTAAAAGATGAAAACCCCTCCAAGATAAAAGCTGAGGTTGCATCTGATCCATGGACTTGGGATCTTAAATTGCTAGGTGGGAGGTTTAAATATACTCGTTCTTCGAGGGGGAAATAATAATTGTCAAATATTCTATCCTCATAAAACTTATTTCTAGAGATAACTATTTCATCATTTTTTGATTTCATTGACTCTCTTTGAACAACTATATTGAACCCTGTTTTTTCAATCTCTTTCCAGAAAGGAAAAACTTCAATTAGATCTACTCGATCTGTTTGAAAATAACTTTTTCGATCGTTATTTATAAAGAATTCTAGACTTTCCCAATTGCCCATATATGGAACAGCCCAACCACTGATCGAGATTGTTGAACTATCGATCTTGATATCATCGACACACCAAGGTGCAAATTGCAAAAAAACCTCTCGTTGATCTATTAAATTCACAGATTATTCATTATATTTACGACAGAATTTTTTTTGAAAAAGCGAGGGGTTGATTGGCTAAGCAACATTGCAAGGACTCATTGATCATGCACTCGACTAGCCTAGCCAATCTTAAACTTGGAGATTCGGTCATTTGTAAAGAATCTTTTAATATGGATTCCTGAAATTCCAGCCTGGGCTTTGGAGGCGTTAGTAATTCTCTAACAATTGAGAATATTTTATCTTTAGATGTAATCGACCAAGCGGCAGGGACATAATGAGGACTTGAAGTGTAATCAACTATTGCAACTGGCAAACCTAGAATCATGGATTCTAACATTACAGTAGAAGGCATCGTCACAACAGCACATGATCTTGATAAATCAACATGCAGTGGATTTGAAATACTACTTTCAACATCAATTAAATTAGCCAAATCCTGAGTCACTCTCCATAAAAGAGATACATTGAAAACTTGTTCAATATCTTTTTTATATTGTTTTAAATCACGAAAAGCTTCTATAACTTGTAACTTATCTTTTTCCCTAAACCAAGGAGTCTTTGACGAACAAATTAGTAAATTGGAATCACATTTTTTTTCGGTTTCATTAGCTAAGCCCTCTAACCGGGGAAGGCCCACAGATTCACATTTACCTATATTTCCGACTATGGATTCAAGGAATCGTACTTGTGAATCTCCAATACAAGCTAGTTTATGACCAAGCACCGGATTAAAAACACCTGATTTAACAGCATGTTTCTGCCTCCATGAATTTCGGTACTCTAAAATTCCGTCTGCTAAAATTAAAACAGGGATTTGATGCTCGACACTTCTTCTGATAATAGCACAAGGTTCGGGACGATAAGTGTCATGGGTTATAATAATTGAACAATCTTCAGGGGCAGTCCAATTTTCATCAAAATTATTAACAAAGTAAAATGGATGTTGGAGATAATCAGTCCACTTCTCGTAACAAGAATTAGTTGAACTTCTTGTTAGTATATATATCATAGATCTTGATAATTACTTGGATCATACTCAAAATAATCAAAATCTCTTTGATATATTTCTGAAATCAAAGTAGCGGTAGAAGCATTAATGAGATTATTATAAGCCAGAGCAATATAACGATTATGGCAAAACTTATTAGATTGGGATGAAAAATCCCTACCTTCTATTTGATACAAACTGTTATAAGAAGTTTTGTTGAATATTTTTGGAAGGTAGCGTTTCAAACCAAGCGACTGGTTTATTTTCCCCAAGTCTTCAGCTAAACTTTCTTGTCTTATAATAAAGTCAGGAATAACACGAAAATTAGTATTTCTCGGAACCTGAGTTTCCCAATGTCTGTCTATGTGGAAGCCCTCCAACATACAAATTTGTATAAATTTCAAATATTCAACGAAACTTATATCAAACAATTTACAAGCCCTTTGCCTATGCTGATTGAAGTTATCAACAAAACTTTTTGCAAAAGGTTCAAGATCATCATAATTTAAAATTGGTATGCTGTGTTTTACATAAAATTTATTTATGAAAGTAGAGACAGACCTAGTGTAGGGGTTTCTACAAAGGAAAATTGATTTATAATTCTCGTTTAAGACGAATTCTTGAGCCTTCTCTGCTTGGCAAGCATAACCAAATTTTGCTAGCGTTCGTCTGCTAATAACTTGAGGTAACTTTTCGGACTCAAAAATATTGTAAATAAACCATTTTGATATGGCAGTACTGCCACACTTGGGAGACCAAAAAAGAACAAATTTTTTTTTGTGAGAAATGTAGGCTTGGCCAATCACTCTATTTAGTATTGAGGCACTTTATAATCAAAGTATTCCATTGCCTGCCCACATATTTCCACAAAGGTTTTTTTCTCGATATCCGAAAAACTTTTCCATCTGAAAATTCGGTTTTTTAAACTATCTTTAACTGCATCACTTGTAGTTATCTTAGTCGGGTGGCAAAAGGTTTGGGAAGCAAAATTTACACAGTTATCTTCATTTAAAAGTTCAAGATGATTAAAGATACTAGCAAACATTTCTTTTACTCCATCGTTTGCATGCATTTTTTCATGTCTTAACAACAAGAAATCTGGATGCATCATTCCAGTTTTACAAACATCTAAAGAATTGGCCCAAATTCGACAGTTTTCTTCAAAAGAAAAATGCTTAAACTGATGTTTTAACATTCTACTTGCAACGACCTCGATGCCATTTCTAACGATATAGAGGACTTTACATTGTCCAGAGAAAAGGGTCATTAATTGATCTAAGGCACCCATTGAAAGATCACAGCATAGAGCATTCAAACTTTCTAAATTGTTAGAATGCGGAAAACAAGTTTCGATAATTATATTTTTAAAAAGTCTGTAATGTTCTTCTATCGGAACCTTTAAGGAATTTGATCTTTTTGTAATACTTCTGTTAAGTATTTCTAACAGATCAAAAGCTAAATTATCTTCTGTTTTAGTAGAATTGATTTTGCTGTGGAGTTCTATGGATTTCCTTAATATTGTGGTTCCTGATCTACCAACTCCTGAAACTACGCAAAATTTGGAATTAAACAACGGATGATTTAGCTTCCGATTTCTCCTGTAAAGATTTTTTACTATATTAATCACGAAAAATTAAGGACATTTTTGTGCCTTTAGAAGACACCATTCAGCTTCGACATTTCTAAATTCTGATCCTATTTTAATGTTTTTTAAAGTTCTTGGTCTGTCAGGGAATTTATTTCCATTCCCAGCAATCTGAGCGTATAGTTCAACTGGTTTTAGGACTCTGGAAACTAGTTTTAGAAGTTTATTATAATCGAAAACATGAAGATGGTGTGGATTAGGATCTTTACCAGTTTCGTCAACCCACATATTTGGTACAGAACAAATAAATATACCATTGGGTTTCAATAAGTCACATATAGATTTCATGAATGAATCTATGTCTTTAATGTGCTCAATTGTTTCAAAAGAACAAATCATATCCATAGATCCAAAAGCAAAATGGTCCATTAAATCTTCAATTTTACATACTTTAAAGGTAAGCCTTTTGCTATCAGAGACATAATTTTTAGTAGAATAATCAATAGCATCCCTATCCGAATCAACACCTGAAATATTTAGTTGAGGTCTACCAAAGCTCAAAATATGAGATCCGTATCCTAAACCACAAGCTACATCCAAAACATGTCCTTGTTTAGGACAAATTTGTCTTGCTAGATTATATCTAGCAATGTGAGCATCAGATCTTCTGTTACTTTCCCTTAACATATCCGCGTGAAGACATCTTCTCGCACTGAGCCATCCAAATGAATAGTCAAATAATGCTTTTTCTGGAATCTTCTCCAAACAAATTGTTATTTCTTTAAGTTCATTTTCAAGGGACTGGAATGAATTAATTTGTTGAGTAAGTGGATGTAAACGAAATCCATGTTTCATAAAAAAAGTTTCCCACCATTTCCTTGATTTAATAGTTTGACCCAATTTATCTTTATGATTTTTAAATCCTCCCACTCGAAGATAAACCTGTCTAGAGGTGACCCGGTAAATTTCTCTAATTACTAATGATAAATCTACCTCGGAAATATGTTCCAATAAATCAATAGAGATTAATGTATCAAACTCATTATCTTTAAAAGGTAAATTAAAAGCTGATTTATCCTGATTATCTACATCACAATTCCCCCGGCAGCATTTGATTACTTTTTCAGAAACATCGATACCAATAGCTTCGTAGCCAAGAGCACGCAATTCGTTACAAATTTGACTTAATCCAAAGCTCAAATCTAAAATTTTACTAATTGGCTTCAATTTCACAATATCAAATAAGCTGGTCCTTAAACCATTTTTATCTTGCTTAGTGAACCCGCTAGCAAAAGACAAATTTTCATGACATGATGTTAAATCTGTGTTTTTATATTTTTTATCGTATTTATTTATCAATTTAGCACTCATTTGAAGATCACATATACCTCCAAAAAAATTTCTTTTTTTGTTCACCGTTACAGTGAAAAAGGCTGCATCAGATATCCAATCTAGAATTTCTTGAGTTGGTAGAAAACAATCTTTTTTATTGAAAATATATGCTTCAATCTTGTATAAATTAGAACCCAGGTTACAAGTAAAATCGAATTGAATTCGACCTACACTTTCACTTTCAATTTTGGACTTATTTACTTTAGAAAACTTTGTATTCGGGAGGATTTCAGTTGAATACCAGGAGTAGATTTTTAAACCTTCTTTATTTCTTAATCTTACCCCAAATGAAAGCGATTCGTATGGTTGTTTTAAAGAAAAACTCATTAAGACTCTTATCGTATCACCATTTTCAAAATGATTACATTCTTTGTTATATTGATCTAAGATACAAACACTTGTTATACTTGTAGAAGACTTGCATAATGGATTATTCTTAAAGGGGAGTGCAGGAGTTTTATTGGTGTTATCAAATACAGATGAAATAACTTTCCTTCTATTTTGAGTAAGAAGTGAATTATATTTATTTATCGAATCATTTACTTCTCCATCAGTAATGATCTCGCCGTTATGAAGAAGGATTGCCCTATCGGTAAACGTTCTAATAGTTTCCTCGTTATGCGAAACTAATAAAAAAGTAATGCCAGATTCTAAAAGTTCATTAATTCTGTTGAAACATTTCATTTTAAAATATTGGTCTCCTACACTTAATGCTTCATCGACAATGAGTATGTTTGGTTCAACAAATGCTTGAATAGCGAATGCTAATCTCATTCTCATTCCAGTGGAATAAGTTGAGACGGCCTTTGAGATAGATTCACCAATGTCAGCGAATTTTATAATATCATCTAAGATTTCCCCAGTCTGTTTTTTAGTTAAGCCTAATATAGCGGCATTAAGTTTAATATTTTCTAAACCAGTAAAATTAGGGTTAAATCCGGACCCAAGTTCTAATAAAGCACAAACTTTACCATGGGTAGTAACTGTACCAGCAGAAGGTTGCAGTACATTAGCAATAATTTGAAGTAATGTACTTTTTCCAGAGCCATTGAGACCTATAATACCGACTTTTTCACCTTTTTTTATTTTAAATGTTATATTTCTTAATGCAAATTTTTCATTTTTATTTAATTTACTTTTTTTTCTGAATAAATCAAATATATTACGAATCTTCGAAACCTCGTATTGCTTATATATATTATTGGCTATAATAGCATATTTATTGCTATTTTTTGAAATATTTGAATTGTTATTTATAAATATGTTACTCATTAATATAAAGTATTAATTTATATCGTGTTATATATACTAATTTCTAAATTTGTATATTTTTGCTGCAAACTTCCCATAGTGTAAGGATTGATTAATAGGATGTTCTGATACTAGATCGTAAGCACCAATAGTATTTATTATATTATTTAACTTATTATAAATTGCTGGATCACGTTCACTTAGATAAATTAAATCCGGTGGATTCTTTGTCAAAGCATCTTTCAATATAGGCATGCCTAGAATGATACTTGTCCTGTATAAATCAACAAGTGAAGGACTATTAGGAAAAAGTCCTGTCAGCGGGAAAAGAACATGAGCAGTACTAGAAATAGCAAGCGTATCGCCTTTTTTGGAATTTTCCTTAATGATTTTTGAAATTAAAATGTATTGGCTTTTAGAAGCAAATTCTTCATCCCACGATCCACTCATTAAAGGTTTAATATTGGAAATTGTTTTATTGCCTAACCGATTGATATATCCTGGTATACTATGATATATCAAAAATATATTATAAAATATTAAGGAATAAATAATAAAAATTTCCTTGAAACCACGATGGCAAACTTTATTTGAGGAATTTATTGAAACAAGTTTTGCGATAAATATAGGTGTAATAAAAAACAATGTAGCAATGTGATAAGGCATACATAATTTAACAAAAGGTTCAATAAACAAAATAATTATAAATATAATTAACAATAATATTGTTTTTTGGTTATACTTAATAGTTTTTAGATTCAATATTATTGGAATAAATAATAAAATCAAAGAAACAAAATCATAACCAACTTTTTTAATTGAAAATAATACACTATCAAATAAATCAATACTACTTACCTTGTGATAATAGTTTGCCATTGAAAAGTAAGATTTGATAATATTTAATATAAAATCATAATCTGTGAAAATTTGCATGATAATTAAAACAATCACAAATGAAAGCGTAAACCCAGCAATTATTAGTTTAAAGTTTAAATAATTATTTTTAAAAAACACAAATATTAATAACAAAGTATATACTAAATGGAACTCACGCAATAGAGTTGAAAAGCCAAGGCAAAAACCAGATAATATGTAAAGGTTTTTTCTATTTTGTTTATTTATTAAGTGTATGTATACTCCTATATAAATAAAACAAACTGATATATTAATCGAGTTTTTAAACCCTGCTTGAATGTATTTAGGATTATTTAATATATAAATAAAAGGTAATATAATTAAAAGACTTATATATTTTTTTGAGGTTATATTTTTGCAAATATAATATAATATTATAAATGCAAAACAACTAAATATTAGATCAATAGATCTTAGTAATAGAAAAGGATTAGTTTTAAATTCGAAAACAAAAGAGCACAAGAATGGGTAAAGGTTAATACTTTCAAAATACAGAGATGAAAAAACTAAATCTTTGTTTTTTGAGAATGAGTTGAATAACATCGAGTAATAAGCATAATATCCTTCATCTGTACAAGGATGAGAACCAATCATCGAAAACCTTGATAAGAATACAATTAAAGATATAACAAAAGGCAAAAAACAAAGACTAATAATTGTTTTTATTCTCACTTAAATATTATTCAAATATAGTAATCTTAGATATTATAATTGAAATAACTAAAATTTTTAAATACTTGATTCCTTGAGAAGACTCGAAATCTTATCTCTTACATTTTCAGATGAATATTTAGAAATATGAGTAAGTCCTTTACTAGATATACTAGACCATTCAGTTTCATTTTGATAAATTGAAAGTATGCTCTTCGAAATAGAGTTAGTACAGTTTGCAATCAAAATATTTTCCCCATTTTCTAAAGACATACCTTCAGCACCAATGGAAGTTGAAACTACTGGTAGACCAAGTGATAGACTATGTCCTACCTTACCTTTCATACCAGCTCCATACCTTAATGGAGCAACAAAAACTTTAGACGCATTAAAAAATGGTTCTACATCTTCTATATATCCTGGCACGAAAACATTTTCGCTTTGTAAACAAAGAACATCATTTGTTGGATTACTCCCCAGTAAGGTTAGTTTTATATTTTTATCAACCGCCCAAACTAATGGCATAATGTCATTACAAAGCCATTTTACAGCATCAACATTTGGTGTGTGTTGATAGCTTCCGATAAAAAGAATCCCTGACCTTTCCTTAAAACCTAATCTGTATTTGTTAGAAATATCGTGAATATTAGGCACGACCGCAGTCTTAATCGCCCAGTCGTCTACAATCCTTCTTTCATCATCCGTTACAGTGATCGTCAAATCTGCAATTTTTGAACATCTTTTTTCTAATATACTGTATTTTCTCCACTTCGATTCTAACTGTTTATGAGATTTTCCTTCTAATTCCCATTGTCGTTTTATTCTCAAAAAATGAAGATCGATAGTATCATAAATTAGATATATTGAATTTGTGGACTTGAAATATTTAAAATACTTGCTGAACAATTGAGGTCTACATATCCAAGCAAAATCAATGACATTTATTCTGTCCTTCAAAACTTTAATAGGACTTTCATTTGAATCGCAAAATTCCCTGCAAATAGTTTCTACACCCAATTGCTGTAAGATTTTAGTATATGGTTGCTCTCCAAAATTATTATCAGGGAAAAATATAACATGGTAGTTTAGTTTTCTAAGTATTTTGATGATGCTGAATATTCTATTGCTCCCTGATTCCTTATCATAACATGGCATATAGCTATCTATGATAAGGACGGTACTTTTTTGGCCATGATTATTCGCAGCTTGATATTTTCGTCGAAAAGAACTCTGAGGGTCATAATGTGACTTCAAACTTTCATGCCATTTTTCTTTAAAAGAGATTTGATTCTTTTTCTGATAAGCTTTCGTACCTACTTCTATATCATTACCGGATGTCAATCCCTCATAATGATAAACTATTGATTCCGGTTGGTATACAACTCTTAAATCGTTTTCTCTAACTTTGAAACAGTAATCCGTATCTTCATAATAAGCCGGAGTAAATCGTGGATCGAATAAACCCAGCTTGATAAATAAACTTTTTCGGGTGGCCAAAGAAGCGCCCGAACAATAATCAACATCACGAAGATAATTGAATTCAGAAGATAACGGGTTCTTGAACTTTCCATAATTACAACCACTACCATCTCTCCAAATAATACCACCGGCTTCTTGTAATTTTCCATCCGGATAAATTAACTTTGATCCAACCGCACCTATATTTCCAGAGGAATCAAATGTTTCTTTAATACTAGAAAGCCATAACTCGGTGACCTCTGTATCATTATTGAGAAAAACTAAAAATTCACCAGCTGCTTTTTCTGCAGCAGTATTACATGATTTCAGAAATCCATGGTTAACATCATTCTGGATCAATAAACAATTTTTAATTGAAGAAAAGAACTGCTTATCGTTATTAGAATTATCATCTACTAATATTAATTCGTAATTAATATTTTTAACATTTTTTACAATCGATAGAATACACTTATATGTTACTTCAAAATTGTTAAAGAAAGGTATAATTATAGAGAATTCAACAGACCTAAATAATGGTATCTTTATCTCATTATACTCAATACTGCTGTTAAATTTTAATTTTTTATTTGAAATAGATTTCTTTTCTTTTTTATAGAATCTCAGAAGAAACTTATATAGATAATAGAACTTCATATATTTTCTTCTGAAATTCCAGACATAAGTACTTTCCATAAAAGAAATTCTCTCGATTTTTTTAGATAAAATCTTTTGTTGCTGATCATTCTGCTGTTTCTGCTGATCATTCTGCTGTTTCTGCTTATCATTCTGCTGTTTCTGCTTATCATTTTTTAGTCTAAGAAGATTAATATTTTTTTCTTGTTTTTGAATTAAAGCTTTATTATATGTTATTTGCTTTAAATTGCTATCAATCTCCTCTTTTAGTTTATCACAAACTCTACTTATAGATATAAAGTCTTTTCGAGGAATCCTATCGCCTTTAATAACTCTAATTAATTCTTGTACAACATTACATTTGAATTTACTGGACAGCTCCCGATATTGATTATCCTCCAAAAACTTTCTTAAAAGTTTAACGGTTTCTGTTCCAATAAGATCTGAATTTATGTTTCGAACAGAAGCTTGTTTTTCATGAAGTCGAAAGGTTGATAATTGCTTGTCAATAAATACAACATTACCGCATGTCATCAGTCTAAACCATAAATCTAAATCAAGTAAATGCTGCAATTTATTGTCAAACCCACCGACATCTAAAAATTTATCTCGAAGAACAATTACATTAGATGGTTCCCCTATCTTGTTATATGGCGGGATCAATAAACGAGGATCCTCCAATAGATCCATGCCTGATTGTATAGATTTGATTATGGTCCAATGTGATTGGAGAGAAGAACAACCATTCTCTATATCATGACATGTTTTGTTATCTGATTCGTTTAAAATCCTACGATTAGAAAAACTAAATGATATATTTTCAAAATTATTTATTTGCTTTATATGTTCACTTATAAAATTTGGTTCTATAGTATCGTCTTGGAACAAAAATTTGATGAACTTACCATTCGCTTTCCTTGCTAGGTAATTACAATTCCCTGAAATACCCAACCCCTTGTTGTAGAAAATTCTTAACGGAAAACTAATATCAAGCTCATTATAAACATTCTTTATGTACTCTACTGAATTATCCTTTGATCCATCATCAGATATAAGTACTTCGATAAAGTCGTAGTTTTGTAACGATATACTTTTTAAGCAATCCAAAATGAATTCACGACCATTTAATACCGGTATACAGACAGATACGAGATCACTCGATCTCATAGGAATTACTATGAAATTTTACGAGTTAGAATAGTATTATAAAAAAACAAGACAGTCTAATCAGCTAATTTAATTTCCATATTTACATTGCCAGTATCTCCATCAATATCAGATGTTGCCTGACATGCATACGTACCAGCTTGTAAATTTACCACAACCGTTGGTTCCAAGGAGTTTCCTGTTGCTAAGCCTGGATAGCTTGTAGAAGAAGCATGATCTCCAAAGGAAGATGATTCAAATAGAGTAGTCCAAACGCCATCAATTTTCTGTAAAAGTTTGATCTTAGGATCATTTAGCTTTTCTCCACCAAAATTCATACTTGGACCTTTAACTCTGAACATAATGTTAAGAGATCCTGTACCTACAATTGTTAAACTTCCAGACATTGGATAATCGCTGATGTAGGCTCTCATCGAAATACCTTGAAAGAATGTACTCGTATTATCGTCTTCAAAACCTTTTATTTCCATATTCGCATGACCACTTGCATTGTCTTCAGAATCCATTTGACAAGAAAATGTGCCTGGAGACTTAGTAATAACTGCTATTGGTTCTAAAGAATTACCAGTTCCCCATGCTGAGTAATTTTCTGCACTTGAGTGGTCACCGAAATCATTTACCTCAAATAATGTCTGCCAAGTACCTGACTCCTTTGAGAGTGCCTTAATCTTAGGGTTTGATAACTTTGGCCCGCCAAAATTCATGCTCGGTCCTTTAACTCGGAAAAGCACATTCTTGATCTCTGAAGTTCCACCAAGCGTAAGACTTCCAGACATAACATTGCCGTAAATTCCACCTCGCATCGATAAACCTAGGATTTGAGCACTATTCTCATCCTCTGGTGGCGTTAAATTCGAAAAGTTTGAATCGTCTGGCTCTGTAGTAGGAGCATCACCAGGAGGATCATCAGCTGGTGCTGTATCAAGAAGAGGAGTCCAGTATGCGGTTGAGCTAATTGTCGTACCAGAAGGTACATTTTGGACACTTATATAACTAACCCCATTGGACACCACGATAGAGGGATACGTGTAGGAAAGGTTTTGATCGTGAGCCTGGAACGCATACAAAGTTGAATACATAAGGAAGGCTGCAATGGCGTAGGATATCAGTTTCATGGCTTTAAATTAATGTGTATCTTAAATCGTTATTTAGCAAGTTGTTAGATGACTAATCTAAATATGAACCTCCATTGGCTTGGTAGTCATAGAATCCGTTGGTTGGATGGAAATAGAGCCAACGCCCAAGACTGAATGAGTAGAAGTGAGACTTCGTATCATCCCCTTCGATAAAGTAATCAGCACCCGTCCATAGCCAACCAAGGGTGGTGTGGTTAAACCAATAATTGCCCGCTGCATCCGTTTTTACCCACATCCAACCGAGTTTTTGTTCAACATGGTATACCCAGTCAGGCTTCTCGGCGGAGGCATCGTAAAAGGAACCTAACCAATCAGACTCGTACCAATTATCATACCCTGTTAAACTCGATGTGTTCGCATCTTCTACCAGATCGGATTGAGCCGTTGAACCAACCACCGCGTTATCTGTGAAGTGATCGGTGGTCATGGTAAGTTTCGCACTTTCTTGATCAAAAGTACTTGTCTTTGCCTTAGCCCATGCGTTCTTGGTTGTCGAATAATACATGCCTTCCAAGGAGTTAAGATCAATACCTTTACTTCGGAAAGCTTCTACATCAACTGGAATTCGGATAATAACATCTTTTTTGAAGTTACCCTCAATTTCTTTTCCTTTATCATCAAATAATTCCATTGAGTAGGCATAATCAGCTGGCTTTTCGGTACCGCTTTTATCCAAGCCCTTAGCCGTAGGAGTAACTACCAAACGAATTGTCGTAACATCGGAAGAAACATTGGCCGCTCCGCCTGGTATGGTAATTTCGGTACCATCGGGCAAGGTAGTAACAAAATCTTTACTCGGGTCAAAAGTTATACTGATTCCATCAGGAACTTCAAAAGCTGGACGTTTTAGGACAACGGATAAACCGGATACAAAATCATTTCGTCTTAAATCTCCTTCCGTCTCATTTTCAGAGAGGTAGAGAATTTCGGTGTCATTTGAATCGAACACACTGTATTCAGCTCCGATTTGCCAGAGTGCTCCATTGGGGACTGTCATATTGAAGTCTCCATTATTATCAGTATAAACTGAACTCTCGCGACCGTCGAAGGTCCAAGCATAAACAAAAGCCCCGGGTAATGTATTGTTAGAATCATCCACAACTGAACCACTTAGGTAGTTTTCTTGTGCAGGTTGGGATAGACGAAACTCTAAACCCGTTTTGATGGATTGGCTCATTTTAAACCTTTGAATAGATGGTTCTAAATATCCGCCTTCTCGTAATTCAGAAGATAAGATAACTCCTACTTCATATTTACCACCCTGAAGGACCGAAATCGAAAAGGATCCGTTTTCATCGGTCTCGACTTCATC
>Ga0209223_10001952_pt1 | contig 21582 bp, 15 predicted proteins | sample COG_06_FD_184750 | JGI IMG/M metagenome (GOLD analysis project Ga0209223, IMG submission 184750) | Pelagic Microbial community sample from North Sea - COGITO 998_met_06 (SPAdes) (version 2) | ecosystem: Environmental > Aquatic > Marine > Neritic zone/Coastal water | place: Helgoland, sampling...
ACAGCAACTCAGACAGCTACAGCAACTCAGACAGCTACAGCAACTCAGACAGCTACAGCAACTCAGACAGCTACAGCAACTCAGACAGCTACAGCAACTCAGACAGCTACAGCAACTCAGACAGCTACAGCTACAGCAACTCAGACAGCTACAGCTACTGGAACACGAGCAGTTGGCGGCGCCACTGTAACTACGGATATAATTATTGAAGAAGAAGTTGAGGTCGAAGTCGAAGTCGAGGTCGAGGTTGAAGAAGAAGTCGAAGTCGAGGTCGAGGTCGAGGTTGAAGAAGAAGTCGAAGTCGAGGTCGAGGTCGAGGTTGAAGAAGAAGTCGAAGTCGAAGTCGAGGTCGAGGTTGAAGTTGTAGAGGAAGTGGAAACTGTTGTAGAAATACAAACGGTTGTAACTGGAACAGCTACATCAACAGGCACAACAACTGCGACAACACTAACCGGCGCAAACTAAGAAAAATAGTAAATAAAAAAAAGAGGCCTTGAGCCTCTTTTTTTTAGTTTGATTTTCTACTTTGAGTGTTATTTAGCTGCTTTCACTATTTTTAAGCTCAGGGTGGGTAGGTACAATGAATTAAAAGTTTGCTTTAATATCATCCCCTGTCCCACCCAATAAGTCGCCTTTATATTTCTTTTTACAGCTGGGATATAAATTAGCTCCTCAAGAACAGTTACATTCTCAACAATACCATTAATAAGCACTAGTTCATCTTGCTTTGCCAGAGATAATTTTGATACAGTTGCAAGTTCATAAGCCTGAGGATCTGTGAATGAAATAAATCCATAATATTCATTATTATGTATAGCAGACATATTTTTAGATTGAGAATCTTGAATTGAATCTATTAAATCTTGTGGGATGATGCGGTGAAAGTCATTCTGAAAGCCTTCAGACCTTACTACCATTCCCTCAAGAAGGGTGAGGGTAACGCCATCAGCTGAAACATATTCATAAAATTCTTCTTTTATATAAGATAGAATCAATAAAGCATTATTGCCGCTTCTACCAAGCTTAGCATTAATTGAGGCATATGTTTGCTGGTTTATAAACTCTTGCGAATATTGCAACTCATCTACTCCTGCTAAATATGAGACTGTTGTTCCATTGACCTCTGACAATATTGGTATTGACTCTATAACTGAGCACGAAGTAGCAAAACATAAAGTAGCTAATATTCTTCTATTTATAATATTCATATTCTTGATTATCGAAGTTTAGGTAAGAATGCCCAGCTGTGAGGCTGTACAATGGTGAGCCAACAAAAATTCTAGCAGCACCATCTCTTGTGATAGGGCGAAGACCGAAGAAAGATCTATGCTTTGCTGTTGTTGGTAAAAATACCTCTATAGGAATATGTAAATAAAACCCTTTATCAAAACTGCCTTCACCAAACTCAGCTGTGCTGATGTCAGTCTGGGACACGTATGCCCCTATCTCAAGCCCGTTATCAAAATATCTTGCAATGTCGAGGGTAAATCCAGAATCACCTGCGAGATACTTTCCTCCTGCCAGCCTGAACAGAAGCTTTGAACGGGGCTCGCTATAATAAAAATTTACATGGCCAGTAACTGTTTCATAGCTCTGAAATCCAAAATCTTGTTCATAATTTCGTTGTTTGGCCCAGTATATTTCCGCGCCAATGGCGTAGTTTTGAGCAAATGGCCGATATAAGATTTCTCCTCCAAATCCTCCAAACATCTCCTCAAATAAACCGCCAGATAGCTTGATAAATAAATTATTATCAATCTTATCAACAAAATTAATTTGAGATCTTAGTATATTGTTTTTGCCCTGCTTTAAGTATTTCACTATATCGGTTCTAACATGCTGAAGCACACTATCAGATCCTAGTTTTAGGTTGTCGAAGTTATCAACCAATGAAACGCCTGCGATTGTTTTCCAAAATATTTTTCTAGTAAAGGCAATTTCTGCATCAAGTCTCAACCAAGCCTGCCCAAAGTAAAACCCATCTGGACCACCAATATGATTTCTTACGGCAGGTGAAAGATTCCAATGTGCATATGGAAACTTAAGTTCTGGAGTAAACTCTGAAATGTCAATCAGAGGCTTAAGCGAACCTGATGTTACATCTATAGCTTGCTTTAGGCCATAATCATCATGGGCCTGGATTGCATTTCTAAATTTCTCTCTATCTACGACAACTTTGTAATTACTAAAGCTTGCTGTAATTTCTTCCAGAGAGAACTTTTCAATTATCTGAGGATTGGTTTGATCTAACACTTCGAAGACCGCTGTTATTGCCTCTGGCTTGTTATAGAAACTTGGTTGAGAAAATACCACAGAAGTTTCATTATCCTGCTTAGAAACTTCCATGCTTTGAAGATATAAATTATTATCACGTAAATGCTTTAGTGAATTTGTATAGATAGAAAAAGAATCAACATTATAGTTTTTAGAATATTGAAATTTTTTAGGGATCTGGCGATTGGTTTTTATTTTTTTAATGAAATTCTTACTGAGATTTGCAGAGAAAGAAAGATTTAAGCCAATTGTATTTCCTCTTTCATAGCTTATACCGAATACAAAGTTATTTTTACTTATCGGAATCTCAATTCCAAAGTTAAAATCTGAGTCTTTCTCCAGAGGCTTGCCACCTTCCCTTAGATAGTTGTTACTATCATATTCTATTTTAAATTTAATACCCCTTGTATATGGTACAACATATGATACTCCACCAAATATAGAAGCTTCACCATGAAACCATGTCTCTGGGGCAAATTCACCACCTGCAGATCCCCGGCTTCCCTTCCGTGTGCGGTTTTTAAAGTCCTGCCCTAGCAACTTAATAAAGGGATTGGAGATATTAGCATTCGAACCCAAATAACCTGTTGCTATGCCCAGGCTATAGTCACCATTACCAACTTTTTTACTGGCTACAATAAATTCACTAGAAAATCTTCCTGTGCCAGCTAAATCACGTAATCCTAATGCGATCTGTGGAAAGTGATAGGTTTCCTTCAAAAGCCTTACTTTTAAATCAAAACCTTTATCTTTTAGAGTCTGATCGCCACTAAATTCAAATGAATTACTGTAAAGAGTGTGGGCAATATCCACATATCGATAGCCTGCTTCAAGCCAATCAAATGGATTTGCTAAGATGACTCCTCGTTTATATGGTTGGGTCCTACTAAAAACAAAAGTAGTAGTGCCAGCTTCATTCAATCTTGCGCTAGGAGTTTGGATTAGCCCTAACGTGCCATGTTGAGAGGTAGTATGGCCATAGTTTGGATAAATATAGTCATTTACAGAGCCCTCTGCCTTTAATGACAATATTAAATTGACTGAAAAGAGAAGACAAAAAAGCTTCTTAAACATCAAGATATTGTTAATTACTATTTATAGATGCTATCGAGGCTAGAGAAATTGAAAGACTTGCAATTGTGGGTGCAAGAGTCTCAATCATCCCGAGACCATCGAGCACTCTTGACTGCCTAGGCACAATAATGTTGGATCCTGGAATAATTGGAGCTCTTGATTGAAAAGAAAGAAGGGATATTTTCTTATGAGCTATACCAGTTGGAGAGATAAAGTATGTTGAAGATTTATCTGCACCAGCTCTGAAGCCACCAGCCAATCTTATATAGTCCTCAACAGAGAAACCAGGCATATAGTTTACAGTGACGGGGTTTAATACATGACCAGAGATAGTAACGGTTCTATTTTTTTTAGGGATATAAATTGTATCTCCTGACACTAAAAGATTATTTTTTTGAGGATCATTTTTTAATTCCTTCAGCCTAAACTCAGAAACAAGTCTTCCAAGCGCCTCAACAGAATCTAGATTATTGGCAAATTCTATTAACTGCTCAATTGATTCTGGCGCAGCATTTTTGACTACTCCTGAAGTAATAGCTGTAGAGATAGAATCTCTTAATTCATTCTTGGCTCTTTCTAAGCCCAATTTCTCTCTTATCTTCACCGATTCTCTTGTAAGTATTCCACCTTCTGGAAATGCGAGATTAGTGTATCCACCAGCTCGGTTTATCATAGACAGTAATGATTCACCTCTTTTGAGCTTATATTTACCTGGGCTTCTAAACTCTCCAATTAGGGTGACGTAACCATCCTGCTGCTCCATAGCAGAAGTAAAAATATTAATACTATCAAAAGGTTTGACCTGATAAGACTCTAATATGTTCGTAAGAATTTCTCCCGTAGCATTAATAAGTTCAATTTTTTGTTTACTAGACTGATTTACAGGAGATGCCAGCTGAATTACATCAAGAGTTTTTTGGCCGCTGGCAATAGGATAGCCGCCTTGGTTATATACCTCTCCTGTAATAAAAACAGTCTGGCTCATTAAATATGGAGCCAATCCTTGATTCAAATCAAAAATAGAAGGGCAAGTTTTAAAGGAAGAATTAATCATTGTCTCCTTTAGATTAGAAGACATCCAAGTTGAAGTTCTCAATTCAGATACTTGATATATATCCTCCAGGGAACGACACCGCACATAAAGATCATCTGGTTTTGCTCTTGCAGATTTGTATTGTGGAGCACTCATAGGCGATTGATCTCGAGATTCAATATTTTCAGGGTCAGGCTGCGCAGTTACAAGCTCATCAGAAAGATTTTCTTGGTATGATTGATTTCTAGTCCTTTGATTTAATATTGATTGCAATGCGAGGCCTAGATCGCCAAGCAAAGCAAGGCGCACAGGATTAGAGTTAAGAAACTCGATATCTTCCTTAGTAAATAAAAGGACCCTGTCGGCTGGCTGAACATTAATTTCTTCAAAAGCGCTCTTATTTAAAAGAGAAAATGCAGAATAAGAATTTAAATTATATTTTTTATCGAACCTAGAGATTACAGCTATTCCCTTATATATTTCTAAAGGAAGATTATCCAAAGAGATAAAAGTCGATAGCTTATTAGTGACTCCCTCAATAGCAAAAATATTACTGAACACAGAAGATGATATCTCAAATGAACCGCCAGCCCTGGATGCAAAGGAGTTGATATAAATAACTGCGCCATCTTGAATGTTGTTGGCAGAGTCATTTCTACCTTCTTCAAAAGAAAGAGGTTCAACTTTGTTAGCACCAAATACAGTTCCTGATTTCAGTGAATTTGCAGTAAATCCACCTGCAAAATTTAAAATACTTTCTAGGCTATCAGAGGGAAGAATTTCAAACACTCTCTCTCTCTTTACAGCCCCCATAATGGCAATTTTTTTCTTGGCCACAGGAATATGAATTCTATCCCCATTCCGAAGTAGGACATCAGCTTGAAAAGAATTCCTATCTAAAAGCAAAGAATATAAATCTAAAGTCCTAATCTCCCCACTCTCAGAAATAATATTAATTTCTCTCAAGGAGCCTGATGGTGTTAGGCCGCCAGCTAAATTTAAGAGCGCTGATGCTCTAGTAAGGTTTCTTACAGTATATGCCCCTGGTTGCAATACCTCTCCGCTGACAAATGTTGAGATGAGTGCAGTAGTTATTATAGAAATATAAGGAGATGACCCTGGGTATTTATTTTGAAACTCTGTTACTAGAGAGGCCTTTAACTGTCTAAGTGTAAGGCCTTTAGCTTTAAAGATACCAATAAGAGGAATATTAATCTCCCCAGCTGGAGTTACTTTTAATTCTGAGAAACTACCATTAACTTCGTTTGAGCCTGTAACTTGAAACTCAAATGTATCGCCTATTTGAATTTGATAATCATCAGTAACAGCAATGTCTTCACTGGAAAAAAAAGAATATGGGATCCCAGAAAAAAAGTCATATCCAAAAAAATTAATTCTTTTTTTTAAATTAACATTGTGCTGACCAAGATCAATGATCTGTGAGTAATTTTGGTAAAAATCTGAAGATTTTCTCTGATTCAACATATCTAGCCTAGTAGCATTAGCTAACATATCCTCTGACTTTGCTGAGGGATTTTTTTTGGTCTCTGTTAATGCAGAAGAAAGGTCAGATGGAAGTCTCGACAGAAGGTTTACCTCCTCTGCTGAGATTTGCGCAAACAAATTATTGCTGGAAAGTACCAAAACAGTAAATAACAGTGTTTTTTTTAAGTAAATCATGAGCAGATTATAAAAGGTTTTCATTAGCTAGGGTGATTTTTATGATTAATTATTTTTACCTAATTTAAGTTTTGCGAACTAGACATCATTCCTCTTATCACAGGAAAAACTGCAATCAATACTAATGAGCAAACACACACCTCAAACAACATCAATACTAAAAGGCTGGCATCAACATGTGTTACCCAGAAATGCTGAACTATTATTAAGGCTAGCCTGGTAACTGTAACGCATAAAATAGCGTTAAATAGCAAGAATAAACTCTTGCGAAGTTGAAAAGAAACTTTGGAAAGGAACAAAAGCACAACAATGCCCAAAAGAACTGAGCTGGATAATGCAATGCCAACTAGCAAGTAACTAAACTCATAAAGCCAATATACTAGAAAGAGTTTAGAGGTAATAATTACGCACAGCGAGATACTTGTAACTCTCTTTTCACCTGATGCGAGAGTAAAGAAGGCGAGATAATGCCAGAAAGAAAGAAGGAGTCCGGATAGGGCTATCATAAGTATTGCAGACGGTAAAATAATGTAATCCTCCATCCCTAATGCCATGAAGAGAAATTCTGAGTATGAGTACAAAAAATATAATGCTGGCACTCCCAAACCAAAGTAAAATGAAAAAAACATATTATTTATGGTTACAAAATTTGGGTCAGCTGATTTGGTTTCTATAACTATCTTTGGGTAAATAATAGGGCTTAGTACCAGAAACCCAATTGCTGCTAGATATCCAGCAGATAGGCTGATAGAGAGAATTCCTAGAAAATCAAAATCTTTAAAGCCAGCAATTACAAATCTTTCAATATGAGCAGCTACATATGATAGTAAAGCAACTCCCCCTAGCATAAGTGCTTTTTGTATATGAAGTGAGAATGAGCTAGGCTTAATATATCTAAAGGGACGCAATGATTCAGCTTGAAAAGATGTTTTGATGCAGAGATATGTTCCTGTACATATGATTATATTCATAATTACAAATGAACCAAAGAGTTGCTGCAATGAAAGTTCAAACCACACTAAACATATCAGAGCAAATGTTTTTAGCATGGTTTTTACAGAAATTATCTTCGCAAGTAAAACCTCTTTATCCGAAGCTCTGATAATAGAGTAAAAGAAATGATAGAAAACCTCAGAGATCAGAAATAAAACTACCCCAAGCATATCGGGCGAGTTCAGACCGCCAAAAAATAAAATAGAGAAAAAGTTGGGGAAGATTTGAGCAATAATTATTGTCAGGCAAGAGGCTGCTATCAAAAATTTAAAAAAACTAACAACCACACTACCAAAGTTATTTGATTCAAAAAAATCATAGAAAGATTTTTTTGAATGATTCGTAACAAAATATACGTCGCAATTCAAAAGGAGTGCTAAATTGAAAAGAGGGATGAGAATCATAACCTGCATCCAAAACCCAAAGCCTGATGGGCCAAGGTATACTGCTAATATAGGGATGATTGCTAGATTAAGAAATTTTTCAATAATTTGATTTGCGGCTAAAAGTCGTAAGGCTAGAATATCAAACATCTACACCTCACTGCTGCGCACAAGAGAGTTGAATAGCTCAGCAAAGCGACTAGACATATTGGATTCAGAGTACTGATCAATAAAAGCTTTAGAGGCATGGCTTTCAATCAACCCAGTTGAATCAAGACATCTAAAAAAATGATCTACAACCTCCTGAAAGCCTTCATAGGTAGCAATAAAAGCTCCTAAATTATTTTCTTCAACAAATTTTGCTATAATATTATTTTTTTCAGCACCCATTGCAATAATAGGCCTTGCAGCCCCAAGATAATCAAAGAGCTTGGATGTATACCAGCCATCTATTGAAGAATTGGTGCTAAAAAGCATCAAAGCATTACAATCTTTCTTCAGAGCTAAAAGCTCATCAGGGCTAACTCTAGATTGAATATGTATATTTGCACTCAAGTCATATTGGTTTGTTAAGTTTTGAAGTTGCAGGTTAGCACCTTCACCAACAAAATTTATACATATTCTTGACTTGTATTCAGGGTATTGCTTTAAATATTTTGCTAGAAAATAGAAAATTAACTCATAATTTTGAATATTTGGATAGATTCTTCCAGCATACAAAATATTAAGTACTGAGGTTTTTTGAGCGGGGATTAATTTATGGCGATAGCTGTGTTCTATGCAAATAGAGGATGTATTAAATTGCATTTGGGCCTCCTGCCAAGCAGGAGAAACAGTCACCACAGATGCAGCGTGCTTCAGAACGATTTGCTCAAGATGATATTCTAAGCAATACCTAATTTTTCCATGTCCATAATTAAAATTCTGGCTCCATAAATCAACAAAATCTGCAACCCATGGAATCTTGCTATTAGCTGAGACTGTTTTTGCAACTAAATGAAAGGTTTTTGGAAATTCTGACAAGATGATATCTGGTTTGTGATTGCTAACTGCAATCTGGGACGCTAATTTAATCTTTCTGCGTGAAAAAAAATATTCATCAGGAAAGAAAACAAGACTTTGAAAAAATTTTACAATTCTTGGAAGGGCACCTGTTTTTAATGCTCCTCTTAAAAACTCTTCCTCTGGAACGTCGCTAGAACCTTCTTCATTACCTTTATGCCGCTTGGGTGCTAATAATTTCTTTAAAATTCTTTTTAAATGGAAGCGCTCTAAATATCTCAGTACTAGTTTTTCAATATTAGTCTCAGGTACGTAATAAATCTTCTCAATATTTGGAATCTCCAAAGAAGATGGTTTGCTGATCTTGGGGTCCCATAATGTGACTATGACGACATCCCAACCATGAGATTTCAAATTTCTTGATAGTGGAGCTATGCGGTGCCCTCCTCTAACATATGGCCAGAAATTTCCTAGAATCAGAACAGTTTTATTTTGATGCATAATATTATTCAACGGAAGGCTTAGCAGTGATTTGAGAAAAATTATTTCTGATCACAAGATCAAGAAATAAAAGAGATACGAAAAACAGCATACATTCATGCAAATTGGTGATCAATAATGAAAATGGGATAAATGCTATAAATAGTAAAAATATAATTTTCTTTTGAATTTCCATCGCCGGAGACCTTAAGCCTCTTAACGAAACTTTAAATAGCCAAATTCCCAAGGATAAAGTTAGAAGAATACCAAAGTCTACTAAGACGGCAATAATTCCGGTTGGCCTAACCCGATTGCCGCCCCCATAGTCAATAAAATCGATTAATATGTATTGATGCGAGTACAGCCCCTGAGGCAGCAAAGCTCGAAGAAAATCAGACTGCACATATTCTAGATACCGAAGAATAAATACCAGTCTATCAACACTCTCTATCTTTTCCTCTAGGTCTCCATCTGTGCCAAGGATGGATGGAAGGCCTCCCCCGAGACTAACCGAGAAAATGGACCCGGCTATAAGAGCTGCAATACTAAAAAGAAGAAAAGTTGATAGATTCAATCTCAATGCACTATCAGTTTTCCGGAATGATATTAATAAAAGGTTGTACCCTGGAATGGGCAGAGTAGCCATCATGGTGTAAAGGAGCATTCGAGAATCCATGCCAATAGATGCAAGCAGGATGAGAGCACCAAGCATAAACACTACTGCCTGATTTATAGTTGTAGCTTTAGCCTTAGGATGCATTAAAATCAATAGGTACATTGCACCAAAAACGTAGGCTGCATAAGCTGTGCCAGCCCAAACTGTACTTTGCCAGGCCCAATCTTCTGCATAAAAGTTTTCAGCTGTATTTACAGAAATACCAGAGAGCCATATCTGATAAAGAACTGCGATTGTAGTGCCAAGTATCATGTATCTAAAATTTTCAAGATATAATTTATCAAGATGTTCTTTCAAAAACAGCATGGCTAAGAAAAGGACTCCCACTCTTAATCCCTTTATGTCCCAGAATAACAGTCCCCATAAGCAAATAAAAAGACTTGCTACAAAAAATATATTTAAAAAATTTCTAGGCTCCCATTTAACTCTCTCACCAAAGAAGATAATGTATATAATAAAACCAAGTGCAATAAGTTCGTCAATCACTGATATGCCACTAATTGTATATAGACAGGCAAATGGAAATGAGGACACAATCAATTTTATTAGCATATGATAGTTCTTACAAATAGACCTTTATAAGGATTGCAAATGACAGATTGGAACGATAGAACATGATTAAAATACTTTTTATAGCCCCGGGAAACTCCGTTCATAGTCTTAGATGGATTGAATCAGCCAGCTCAAAGTTTAAGGTATATTGGATAAGTTTGCACGACTTTGATGAAGAGGTTGAGCGCATTAAGTGTGAAGCAAAAGTTGTAAAAAAATTTTCTTTCTTCTCTTTTTTTACAACGCAGCTCTTCATACGTAACTATATAAAAGATCACGATATAGATTTAGTCCATGTTCATTCACTTGCACGATATGGCTTTGCTTTTTACCTCACAGCGCTGACTCTAAAAATTAATACTGTCCTTTCCGCGTGGGGATCAGATTTAATTTATGGCCATACCAATATCATCAAAAGGTTTTACCTATCAGGGTTAATGAGAAGAGCAAAGATCATTCATGTGGATGGGGATCATATGAGAAAACTATGTATTCAAATATATCCAGCTGCCAATGCAAAGCTTCGCCTAATTTACTTTGGGACCAATACTGAGTTCTTTAGACCAAATCAAGCAAATCATCGAGCTTCTAGCAAAGTTAAGTTTCTGAGTATTCGAAATTTAGAGAGTATTTATAATATAAATTCGATATTAAGTGCCTTTCATGAAATTCAAAGTGCGAAATATGATTTCCATTTAGATATTCTTGGTCATGGCTCCATGGAGGAAGAGCTGAAAAATCTATCCTCGGCGCTAAATTTAGACAAATCAGTAAATTTTAAGGGCAAAGTATCACAACATGAAATGCTGCAACTTATCCAAAACAGTGATGTGATTATTTCAGCCTCAGCCTCAGATGCAGGGCTTTCGGCCTCACTTGGGGAAGCTCTATCTTGTGGAAAAGCGATACTAGCTTCAGACTCAGGGGGTGAAAATCATCTCTGGATCAAGGAAGGTGTGAATGGATGGTTGTTCGATTGCAATTCTTCATCTGACTTAGCAGCAAAAATAGAGCTATGTATAAAAAATCCTTTACTGCTCAAGGAAATGGGTGACAGAAATCGGAGCATTGCAATCGATCATTACGATGCTGCAACAGAAATGAGCAAGATTCATAGGATTTATAGCGACTTAGTAGATTTCCATAAATTATCTGAGTAGTTTGTTGATGAGTTGAGTATGCTTATCTAAAAAAATTGCTGGCGAAAAATGATCATTATAGTAATTTAGGATAGTATTATCAGCAGAGGTATATTCTGTGGCCATTCGCCCAAAATCTAATAGGCTCTCTAAATCATAAATTATGCCCAGCTCATTCTCCAAGACAAGCTTAGAAACTGCTGTCATTTGAGTATGGGTGATGATAGGTAGATTATTGCATAGGTACTCGATTGCTTTATTAGGCACTCCATCAACCAGATGTTTTGCTCTATATGCCAAAATACCGAAGTGACTCAATGAAAAAATTTGTTTTAGCGAGGCGCTGTCAAGCCATCCTAAAAAATGTACATGAGTACTTTTTTGAAGGGCATTTTTCTTGATCAGGGAATCCAGCGACGGTCCAGAGCCACAAATAATAAAATGAAAATTGTGAAATCCTAGTTTTTGTAGTTCTTGATCTATTGATAAGATTTCCTCAATATTTGCATGCTCTGAAATTGTTCCTGAACAGGTAATCACTATCTTTTGGTGCAAAGTACTTTGTAGTTTGGTAATTTTCGATCTTTGTGCTTTGTCTTGGTTACCCCTCGATGCTATCTCATACGTAAAAGGTATTACCTCTAGCCTTTGGTCAGAGTTAATTACAGCACGGTTTTTAGCCCATGAAATCCCGATAGAAAATGGCGAAATAATGCCATCAGCTGAATTCAGTAATAGCTTAAGATTTTTATTGAATCGATAAAACCCTAAGTTCAACAACGGGGTTAAAAAAGATGGTAGCATCTGATAAAAAATATCTGGCCAAAAATCTCTAATATCAATAATCCAGGGTATGTTCCTGACATTTGCATATCTCATAGCTTCAAGCGCCAAACCAAGAATTGGAAATGCAACTAAGATAATGTCTGGAGCAGGTAATCGAGCTGATATTTCCCTAAAAGCCAAGCAATTATCTTGGTTCGAGAAAACTCTTGAAATAGAAATATTTTTTCTATAAGTTCTGCCATTCAAGAAAACTAACTTTAGGCTATCATTACAATCAGTGACTGTGGTGCAATTGTATCTATTTTTTTTAGCTTGGTGGAAAAACGTAGAGTTAAATAATGTAACTTTGTAGTCTGCAGACTGGGAAAGCTGAGTAGCTAAAATTCCAGCTCTATGCAGTCTTTCATTCGAATCAACGGGAGATGGCTCGCCCACTGCAAGAATCCATATCTTCTTCATTCAATTTTAAAAGAATTCATTTATTGAATCTGTAATTTTTTGTATCTGTTGGTCTGATAGGTAAGGACTCATAGGTAAGCTGAGAACTCTATCAGCAAGATAGTCTGAAATTGGGGAGGGAGACATGGGGAAATCAGAATAAGCTAATTGAGCATGCATTGGCTTTGGATAATATATGCCGGTTGGTATCTGAGATAGTGATAGAAATTTCTGAAGCTGAGCTCTTTCTTGTGCGCTTTCTAATCTTAATGTGTATTGTGCCCAAGCAGATAGGAGTCCACTATAGAATTTTGGTAAAATAACTTTGTGATTGATTAATTGAGAGTAGGTATCCGCAACCTTTTGCCTCATTTCTAGCTCTGCATCGAATAGCTTAAATTTCTCAAGCAATACTGCTGCCTGAATTGTATCTAGCCTACTATTAAAACCAATTCTTACATTGTCATACTTATTATCACCTTTACCATGAACTGCTAGGGAGCGAGCAATATTTGCGTATTTCTCATTAGATGTAAATATCGCACCGCCGTCTCCATAACAGCCAAGTGGTTTGGTAGGAAAGAAGGAGGTTGTGGCGATATCTGGAAGAGAGCAAACAGACATGCTTTGAAATTTTGCGCCAAAAGATTGAGCACAATCAGAAATAAATATTATGTTATTTTCTTTTGCTAGTGCCGAGATAGAGGAATAATCAGCAGGTAATCCGTATAAATCAACTGAAATAATGGCACCTACACTCCCACCATCATTTAATATTTTTTGAATGGCTTCTTTTATTTGAGTGATTGAGATATTAAATGAATCTTTTTCTACATCCACAAAGTATGGAATTAGGCCCATCCTAGGAATGACTTCAGCAGTTGCTATAAATGTAAAGGATGGGCAGATGATGTATTGATTAGGCTCAAGTTCAGCTGCCCCCAGGGCAATTTGCAGAGCATCTGTTCCATTGCCACAAGTGATACAATGAGTGGCGCCTGTATAACTCTCTAAAATTTTCTCTAACTCTTGCACTTGCTTGCCTTGAATAAAATCAGTTGAGTCAATAATGTCTTCAATCGCTAAAAGCAGATTTTTTTTAATAATTTTTGATTGCTCTGAAAGATCTAAAAGATTAATACTCATATGGCGGTACCTGTTAACTTTGACAGTATATTAATTACATCAAGACCATTTTCTCCAGAGGCTATAGGCTTGATATTATTTTGACATGAATTAACAAAAGCATTGCATGCTATATCTAGGGGTAATTCTTGATTAAATGGTATCTCTTGAGCTATTGGAGCCGCCCAAAGACCCTGATTAATTGAACTCTCAATATCCGTATCAAATATACTTAGACTCTTTTGACCATGGTCTTTAAAAACGATAGATTTTTTTGAGCCAACAATTATAAATTTATGCTCCTTAATAGGGTGCATCCATGATGCAGAAAGATGACATAATAAACCTGAGTCATGACGCAAAAAAATACTTCCCATATCTGCAATGTGTTCATTAATATACTTTCTTGAGTGATTGGAGATCTCAATCACAGGGCTGTCAATTAAATATAAAATTAATGAAATATCATGAGGTAGAAATGACCAAAATATATCCTCATTCTGACGCACCTTTCCCCAGTTCAGTCTGCTCGAATGAATATAAGTAATATCTCCCAGCTCACCAGAATCAAGAACCTTTTTGATTTCTTGAAACGCCGGATGAAATAAAAGTAAGTGCCCCACCTGAAGTATGAGATTATTTTGATTGGCTAGATCAATCAAAGCTTGAGAAGAATGAGAGTCCAGGGTCATTGGCTTTTCTAGATATACATGCTTTCCAGCATCTAAGGCTTGTTTCGCAATATCAAAATGTGTGATGGCGGGTGTTGAGATGGATACGGCGTTGAATGATTTGCTCTCTAAAATTTCGCTTAATGCTAGAGTGGGAACTTCTATATCTAGTTCAGTTAAGGTATTTTGGGCTATCTTCTGAGAGACATCACTAGCTGCTGCTAAGCACCCAATATTGTTAAAAGTTGTAAGAAGATTTTTTCCCCAATAACCGCAGCCTATATGTGCTAATTTAAAAGAACTAGGCATAGGTCACTTTCTGAGATAAGGGAATACTCCCTCTAGTATCGATAATTGATACAGAATGCTTACAAATTAACTTGAGATCAAATGAGCTATGATCTGTTAATATTAGAACCAAATCATGTTTTTTTAAATTGCCAGGGGTTAACGACATAGAGGATAGGTGTAACTTAAATTTTCGCATTGAAGGAATGGTCTTAAAAAAAGGGTCGGAATAATTAACTTTGGCGCCTAGATTAATCAAGGAATTTAAAATTTTAATATTTGGACTTTCTCTCAAATCTCCAACATCTTTTTTATAAGATAATCCTAAAATTAAAATTTTTGATTTAGAGATTGCAATACCTTGCTCATTTAATTTTAATATTGATTTAGAAACAACATAATCAACCATGCTTTCATTGATTTCACCTGCTAGCTCTATAAATCTAGTGTGAACTCCATACATCTTTGCTTTCCATGTTAGATAGAAGGGGTCGATGGGAATGCAATGACCTCCAATTCCTGGGCCTGGATAATATGGCGTGAAGCCAAAAGGTTTTGTAGAGGCTGCATCAATGACCTCAAAAATATTGAGGCCCATTTTGTCTGCTATTATTTTCATCTCATTCATCAATCCAATATTGACACTTCTTTGGATATTTTCTAACAACTTGGTCAATTCAGCTGCTCGTGGTGAGCTAACTGGGTGTATTGTAGAGATAAAAGATCCATATAGTGCGCTCATTAATCTTAAGCAGATTGGCGTCATGCCCGCTAGAACCCTTGGAATATCTTGAGTTTGAAAAACTTCATTGCCAGGATCTTCTCTCTCAGGAGCATATCCTAGAAAAATATCAACCCCAATTGAAAAACCTCCTGATACAAGCTGAGGTGCAACAAGCTCTTCAGTCGTGCCAGGGTATGTTGTACTCTCAAGGGAGATAAGAACGCCAGGTTTTAAATGAGGTATAGACAAAGTAAGTGTGGACTGAATGTAAGTTAAATCCGGTTCTTTTGATTCAGTTAAGGGGGTAGGAACACAAATGATAAGTGCATCTGCAACTTGTAAATTTAAAAAATCTGTAGTTGCATAAAAACCATTTTTTATCATTTTGTTAAGGCTGCTTTTAGGTAACGCTGGAATTAATGAAATGCCGCTATTGAGCTGATCAACTCTTTTTTGATCGATATCAATCCCAATGATTTTCTTGAACCCTGCCTTAGCAAGCGCGCCTGCAAGAGGCATTCCCACATAGCCCATGCCAGCAATTGCTATAGTGGCATTCTTGCTCTTAATTTTTTTTAAAAGAGTTGATGAAAAGGCGTTCATGTATTATTTTCTTAATAAAAAGGAGACTGGAAGCTTGATAGGCCAGAAATAGTCATGGATTATAAAATAAATTGAAAAGAGTAAGCTCAGGAAAAAAGCTAGCATTATGGACCTTCCTATCATAGGTGTAACAGGCATAGCAGTAGATGATGGGGGTTGGATAAACTCAGCTGCATAAGGAGTATCATTTGTGAGAATAGACATTTGTATTTCTTGAGAAGTGATTGCATTTCCTATTGCCGCTCTATGTCTATCTATCCCAACCTCATATAATTGATTTTGGAGATAATCAATAGACTGCTCAATTACTAGCCTTTGTTGATTTTTTATTGTTAAATCTGTGATGAAGACAAGGTCACTCATAAACTGCATGCCGAATGATGGGTCATCAGTATGCATAGAGAGAGTTATAAAATTAGTCTTTCTATCTGTGAATATGGAAATTTCTTCATCAATATAAGCAGCTAAAGACTTAGCGTTTGCAAGCGGCACATAGTTTCTGCCTAGCATAAAATAAATAAATTGTTTCACCTTGGTTTTGAGCGAGAGCGCATCAAAAATCCCAGTTTCTGGATTGAATCCATCACCAAAGATATGTGGCCTTGGGTCTCTCAGCTCTATAAAAATTTGCGCCATCCTTTCCGAGGCAAAAATTTCCTTAAACTTCTCATAGTTTGATGACGAACCAGTTCCTCCCAGGTCTATACCTAGCATTGAACCAAATGAACTCATGGTGCCAGCAGCATTAGAGGCTGAAGATCCCATTGCAACAGATTCAACCGGAGCAATCTTTGCTGTAACTAAAAACTCTTTTGTTGATGTAAGTAAAAATATGTATGTCAAAAGTAATGCAGACAAGACGGTAATCAAGGAAATGTTGCGCCCTCTCTTAGAAAATATGATTGATCTTAATGATGAAAAATCAATCTCACCATTAGAATATATTATGTTTGGTCGCATAGGACGTTATTTTAAAGGGTTTTTAAAAAATATGTTAAATTAACTTGATGAATTTAAACATTTTAAAAGATTTTTTTAACAGCGTTGCGTACAAGATTAAAAAATATAGTCTAGCCGAAGCACCTAGTGTCTTTGTACATAAATCTGCTGAAATCGATCCAAACGTTGTAATTGGTTCGGGAACAAAAATTTGGCACTTTTCTCATATTATCAGCAATTCTCGCATTGGCATGAATGTTTCAATAGGGCAAGGATGCATGATTGGTCCTAATGTTATTGTTGGCTCTGGAGTAAAGGTGCAGAATAATGTGAGCCTATACGATGGATTAATAGTGGAAGATAACGTATTTTTTGGTCCATCGGCAGTCCTCACCAACGTTAAAAATCCAAGAAGTGCTGTGAATCGAAAAGATAACTTTCAAAAAACTATTGTAAGAGAGGGTGCCACCATTGGAGCTAATTCCACTATAGTATGTGGAGTTGAGATTGGGAGAAATGCATTTATTGCTGCCGGAGCTGTAGTTACTTCTTCTGTTGAAGCAAATGCTTTATATGCTGGAGTACCTGCCAGAAAAATTGGATGGGTTTCTAACTCTGGAGAGGTTTTAAATGAAAACTTATATTGTGAGAGAGAGGATGCTTATTATTTTCTTGCATCAGATGGGATGGTGAAGAAAAAACCAACCAAAAAAATTGCCCTGTTAACTCATGATACCTCAGATAATAAGACTCAGTTTATTGCTGCTAATTTGCATGCTATGGGTTATACATTTGATGTATTTACCACTGATCATGAGCCTCTCCTTGCTCCAGAAAATATTATTAATGAAACGTCACCATCATGGCAATGGTCATCAAAAATTTTTAATGCTATTGAATGGGGTGATAGAGGAGTGAACTATGATTACCTGCTGGTATGTGGCCCAGGAATTATTAAAGACCAATCATATTTTAAAGGCAATATTCTTAATTCTCATACAAGTCTGATCCTAGGCTCAAATGAATTAGATGCTTTTCAAACTTCAATCATGCGCATGGAAAAGATAGGTTGCACTCTTCATTTTATCAACCAAGATAAAGATGCGAGCGAGGCTATAAAGTCTAGAGAAACATATTTACTCAAATCAGATACCTTCCAAGATTTTAAAAATAGGCATTTTAAAAATGAGGTAGAGTTGCTATGTGATTTTGAATTTCATCTTGAGCATAGGAATACTATTTCACTTAGCACCCAGCCCTCAAATAACAAGATTAAAGAAAAATTTGAGAGCGATCTAAATAAGCAGTTTGAAGATTATAAAAGAAAATATGCAGTCTAATCATAAATCAAGACCCTAATTAGATGCCTATCCCTTTGTAGGTAATGCTTCTTTGAGCTAATTTACTTGGATTTAAGATATTACGCCCATCAAATATAATCTTGTTTTTTAACTTTTCCAGCTCTTGTAGATCTGGATCCCAAAACTCCTTCCATTCAGTGCAGATAATCAAGGCATTTGCTGACTGAAGGTCGGCATATTTGGATTTACTAAAGATAATGTTTTTGATGGAACCGAGCTCTTGCTGAGCATTGTCCATAGCTACAGGGTCATATAAGTACAGAGTCTGTACCTTTGAAGCAATCAATTGAATGAGCTTAATGGCAATAGACTCTCTAATGTCATCAGTATTTGGTTTAAAAGAAAGGCCCCAAAGTACAAAGCTTGCTTCACTTAAGCTATCTCCAAAATAATTTTTAATTTTTAAAAAAAAATAGTCAACCTGCTTATCATTTAATTCTTTAACTGCTTTAAGAATACTAACAGGCATGTTCGCTGAATTCTCATAACCTATCAAAGCATTTATATCTTTGGGAAAGCATGAGCCTCCATAACCAAGGCCTGCATATAAGAAATCAGCTCCAATTCTATGATCGCTGCCAATACCGGCTCTAATTTCATGAATATTAGCTCCTGTTTTCTCAGCAATTTGAGCTATCTCATTCATAAAGCTAATTTTAGTAGCCAAGAATGAATTAGCCGCATATTTTGTTAACTCAGCTGATTCGACAGACATAAAAATTAGTTTATTAATTTTTTTATTCAAAGGTTTGTATATATCTTTCAGCGTTTCTTTTGCGCTTTCAGAAGCAGTTCCTATGATGATTCTATCAGGATGCATAAAATCATGAACAGCACTTCCTTCTTTTAAAAACTCTGGATTAGAACAAACCCGCACAGAGATATCTTTATTCTGGAATATGCTATCAAAAACTTCTTGAAGTGCCAAATTTGTTCCCAGCGGAACTGTAGATTTGGTAATTACCAAGGAATTCTGACTAATATTTTCTCCAAGCATTGAACTGGTCGCATTGATGCTGCTGAGATTAGGATTACCGTTGCCATCATCGGGAGTATCAACACATATAAAAAAAATACTATTTTTACAAGCCTCTTTATATGAGGTAGAAAATATTATGGTCTTCTGGTCAATGCCTTTCATCAATAGCTCTGAAAGCTGTGGCTCATAAAATGGCATCACTCCAGCTTGTAGACTTCGAATTCTAGACTCATTTATATCGAGACATATTACTGAGTGGCCTAAATTACTAAAGCAGGCCCCGGTAACCAGCCCCACATACCCTGTTCCAATAATCGTTATGTTCATAAAGAAAAATCTATCATTGTTGTCATCATGGAGGCTGAAGCCGGAATCGAACCGGCGTAAACGGCTTTGCAGGCCGCTGCATAACCACTCTGCCATCCAGCCTTATTTCTTAAATGTAGCTATTGTATACGAAAGTCCAGTTTGCATAGTAATAATAAAGGCTAAAAATAAAAAGAAATTCGCCACAAAGATCGTTAGTGCATTACCTAAAAAAAGCCCTAATAAAAATAAACACAGTGTCGCAAGCTGAATCAATGTTTTAGTTTTTGCTAAAAAGGTTACCTTTGTTGCTTTGGTATTACCCTCTCTGGCATTTAAATCTCTTAACGCACTGACCCAGTATTCTCTTGCCAATATCATGCTCCCAAGAAAGGCTACATAAATACTTCCAAGGTTTAAGGAAAGCGCAATCACTATAAAGGTAATCAAGATTTTATCTGCTATTGGATCAAGCACAGCTCCTAGAACTGACGTAAGAGAGTATTTGCGTGCTAAGTAACCATCCCAATAATCTGATGCACTGGCTAGCAATAGTATGAATAATGCCACTCCATAGTTTTGAGGGATTAAAATCAACACAAAGATAATGGGGCCCGCAATAATACGAAAATAAGTGAGGAGTTGAATAAAATAATTCATTGATTCGTTAACTGCTTATGAATGTCAGTAGCAAGTTTAATACTAATTCCTGGAACTATGCATATTTCATGGATGGATGCTGAGCGTATGCGTTGTAATGACCTAAAATGACTGAGCAGGCTTTGCTTTCGCTTGACGCCCAGTCCAGTAATTTGATCAAGCGCTGAGTATCTAATAGATTTGTTTTGTTTCTTTCTATTGCTGGTAATTGCAAATCTGTGGGATTCATCTCGAATTTGTTGAAGGAGATTAAAGCCTGGGCTATTTTTTGGTATCTCTAGGATGCCTTGCTCGGATAATATAGTTTCTGTTGCTCTAACTCTTTTAGCTCCCTTCACAATGCTTAGAATAATAGGTTGATGGCCCTGCTCTGCTTTGAAGACTCTTAACGCTGCATTCAATTGAGCTTTTCCCCCATCTATTAAGATAATGTCTGGTAAGAAATCTTTGCCTGAACGCTGCGCCCTCCTTTCTAGAACATTTTCAATGGAGCCAATATCATTGCCAGCATAAAGGCTTGGGATGTTATAGAGTCTGTAGAACTTTTTGTCAGGGCCCTTGTTTGAAAATTTTACTGCAGAAGCGACGGCATACTTGCCAGAATGATGGCTGACGTCATACCCCTCGATTAAAAGATTGGTCTTATCTAAGCCAAGGTAGCGGGCAAGATTCTGCATTGCATGCTCATATTTATCTGATGATCCAATTTTATTTTCTATGACTTGATTTGCATTAAATATAGCTAGGCTAGCAAGTTGCTTGAACCCTGAAGGGGTAGAGCATGCAATCCTGATAAGTTGCCCAAACTTTAGATTGATGGCTTCTTGAATTAGCCCTAAATTTTTTGGCTTCGCTGTAAAAATTATTTTTTCTGGCAGTGAGAAGCTATTTTTGTAATAAGAAAATACCAGGCTTTGAATCAGGGAATCAAGATCATCCAATAAATTTTCTTTAAAAAAATATGTTTTCGTGCCACGTATTTTTCCATCTCGCGCTGATAAAATACACACACCAGTTTTCCCATGCTTTTCAACGCACGAGAAGAAATCAATGCTGGTTGTTTTGATGGTTAAGGATTGCTCTTGTTGTAAAATATCTAAGCTTGTGATTCTTTGCTTGAGTTCTTGGGCTTTTTCAAAATTACACTCGTCGGCTAGTTTTTTCATCTGCGATAACATCAGCTTTCTAGATTTTCTACCTGTGGACGCTAGATAATTTTGGGAAGACAGAATATCAGCCTTGTAATCTGGCTCACTAATGTGTTCTACACAAGGAGCGGAACATCTTTGCATTTGATGCTCAATGCAAGGTCTAGACCTATTTCTAAAGGTGCTGGTGCTGCAATTTCGAATTTGATATATTTTTTGTAAATCCTTAATAGTTGATTTAACAGCCTGCGCACTAATAAAAGGTCCA
>Ga0209223_10001957_pt1 | contig 21526 bp, 18 predicted proteins | sample COG_06_FD_184750 | JGI IMG/M metagenome (GOLD analysis project Ga0209223, IMG submission 184750) | Pelagic Microbial community sample from North Sea - COGITO 998_met_06 (SPAdes) (version 2) | ecosystem: Environmental > Aquatic > Marine > Neritic zone/Coastal water | place: Helgoland, sampling...
TAATAATTATAATACATATATAATATAACAATAGTGCCGAAGGCACTATTAACTTATAGTTATTTATATAATAATTATAATACATATATAGTATAACAAATAGTGCCGAAGGCACTATTAACTTATAGTTATTTATATAATAATTATAATACATATATAATATAACAATAGTGCCGAAGGCACTATTAACTTATAAATAATTATAATATAATATAAATGCTAATAATGTTAATTAATAATGCTGATATTATTACCACATTAAGTTTTTACACTATAGGGGGAAAAGGGGTTAATATATATATATATATATAATAATATATATAATAATTATATTATACATATATAATATAACAATAGTTATTTATATAATAATTATAATACATATATAATATAACAATAGTGCCGAAGGCACTATTAACTTATAGTTATTTATATAATAATTATAATACATATATAGTATAACAAATAGTGCCGAAGGCACTATTAACTTATAAATAATTATAATATAATATAAATGCTAATAATGTTAATTAATAATGCTGATATTATTACCACATTAAGTTTTTACACTATAGGGAATAAAACAATTTTTATATACTTTATTTAGTTTAGTTTATAAAATTTATATTTATATATATCATATTAAAATATAAATGTTTATTTTAATTTTTAAACTTTATATTTTATGAATAATTTAACAGAAAGAAACGCTACATTAAGTATGCTTGAGTCAAATATTATTAAACCAGCTTCAATTTCTGAAATTACTAATAGTTTTGCGCACTGTATTGTTGGAGCGGAAACAGGCGATGATTTTGAATATTATCTTGATGATGAAGAGTATATTTTAGAAGATAAAAATCCTTTTTATTTTGGCTCTATGTTAGCTTTAATAAATAATCATTTAATTGATTATCCAACACCAATAAACTTAAATTATTTTTGGAGTTTTGGTTTTTTAGCTGGAATGTGTTTAATTATTCAAATAATTAGTGGTATTTTTTTAGCTATGCATTACGTCGCAGATATTCGTTATGCTTTTGAAAGTGTTGAACATATTATGCGTAATGTAAATTATGGCTGGTTTTTGCGTTATGCTCATGCAAATGGCGCTTCAATGTTTTTTGTTTTTGTTTATTGTCATATATTTCGTGGTTTATACTATGGTTCTTATTTAAACCCTAGATTTAATATTTGGCTTACTGGAATGATTATTTTTTTACTAATGATGGCTACTGCATTTATTGGATATGTATTGCCTTGGGGACAAATGAGTTTATGGGGTGCAACAGTAATTACCAGCCTATTTTCTGCAATTCCAATTTATGGGCAAACAATAGTAGAATGGCTTTGGGGCGGTTTTTCTGTCGATAACCCCACTTTAAAACGTTTTTTTAGTTTGCACTATTTACTGCCCTTTATAATTGTTGCGGTAGCAATGGTTCATTTAGTTTTATTACATAATACAGGTTCTAGTAATCCTTTGGGTGTAATTAGTCATATAACCTATGTGTCTTTTTTTCCTTATTTTATTGTAAAAGATCTATTTGCATTAAGCTTATTTTTAATTTTATTTATTTATATAATTTTTTTTTTTCCAAATGCATTGGGGCATCCAGACAATTATATACCAGCAAACGCAATGGTAACTCCTGCTCATATAGTACCAGAATGGTATTTTTTACCTTTTTATGCTCTTTTGAGGGCAGTTCCTGATAAATTAGGTGGTGTATTAGTTATGTTAGGTGCTGTATGTTCTTTAGTAATTTTTGCATTAATGGAAAATAGTTTGGTTCGTTCTCGTATTTTTAAAGATAATTCTGATTTTTCTTTTTGGTTTTTTTTATTTACTTTTTTACTTCTTGGTTGGCTTGGACAAAAACCGGTTGAAGAGCCTTTTGTTTATGTCTCAATGGTGTGCAGTGGTATTTATTTTTTTTTTTTATCTGATGATTTAGAATTAGAAAATGTATATGATAAAAATGTACCTGTTGATGTTGATGATGATTTTGAAGTTTCGCATGATTTTAGTGATCCTGAAAGTTTTGATGGTTGTGATGATTATGTTGAACTTTATTTTATTGATTATTCGCTGTATAAATAGTTTTAGTATATTGCTTAAACAATTTATCTTTATATATATATTTTTTTTATTTATTTTTGGTTGAAACAATATTTTGTAATAGTTTAAGGCGTTTAACTATTCGTTTTTAGCTTAGCTTATTTTTTATTGATTTGTTTAAATTCATACAACTTTTTTAATATTTTCCAAATTTTTATAGATGGAAAAATTTTTTAAGTAGTAATAAATATTGCTAGGATGTAAAAATTTATTAATAACATTAAGTTTGTTGGTATTTGTTCGTTTTAATCCTACCCGTCTTTTAAGTATTTTAAAAAACGCTTTAAATTATTACGGGAATTGGTTTTGTTGGTTTAATAAAATATTATATAATTTATATTATTTGGTAGTAAGGCAATTATCACTTTATTTTTTTTCTTTAGTAGAACAAAATTTCTTTTTTAATTACTTTTGTCTTTTTTATTTTATTTTATTTGACAAGATGTGCCTGTTAACTTTTGGTAATTTTGCATATTTTTAGTTATTTTATTGTTTATTTGCATTTACAAATAATTTTAATTATATCTATTATTAATTAACATAAAAATAATTTATTTTATCTATAATTATTATAAAACAGATTTTTTACTTTAATGGAGATAAATCCATTTTTACATTGTTGAATATACAATAATTAAATTTACATAAGCAATTTGTCTAGTGGTTAAGGCATTCCGTTTACACCGGAAAAAGCATTGGTTCAAATCCAATATTGCTTATATATGCGTAATGCATTACATTCTTTTTTTATAACTCAAAAATGAATGTGGATATAAAGTTATGTCCAATTATAAATTATAAATTATAGTTATGGTTCAGTGGTATCATTTAGATTATGTTCATATCACAAATATATTTATTTATGGATTTCTTTATGGGGCATTTTTGTGTGTTTTTTTGACAAAGTGCCTAATAACTGTACTTTCATTTGTAATTAAAATTTGTTGGTTTTATTTTAGTGTTTTTGTAAAGGGCACAATTATAGTGTATTTACATCATATCTTTTATTTTTATTATACTTTATGTAAATTGTTATCTTTTGTACTACCCCAAGTTTTGGTCAACTTTATTCATACCACTCCAAATCTTCAATTAGTGGATTATCTTTTTGAGGCTTATCTTGTACTCCGGTGTCTCTATTTGTGGTATAATTGTTTCTCAGAGTTTTTATACTTTACGCAATGGTATTTTAATAATGAACATAGGTATCCAATGCGGTGGGAATTTAAAAATCCTTGGTCAAAACATTTCGTTAATCATCCTATTTTTAATCCTGTGGAGGATGATACTAAAGAAAGTTTTGAGGCTAAATTAAAGGTAATGTTTAATCAAACTCCAAATAGTACAGGACCAAGACTTAGAAAATTTGCCGAAAATACTTTGACTTTGTGGAGTTTAACCATCTTACTTCTTTTTTATTATGTTACTATTTATATAATTCATACTACTTCACCTCAGGCATTTATACTTGTATTAACTGATTATATTTTGGTGCATCAATTTTTTTTTATCGCATTTACTCTTTCAGATGCTAAAAATACGTTTTCAAGAAGTTACTTTGAAAGTTTAGTTAGTTTAAATGAACAATTTCCAATGACACAAGGGGGAACAATTGAGGCTCCAATACGCTTTCATTTTTTTCGCCAAATATGGCGAGGATATTTCTTCCTTTGGTTAACTGGAATGGCTTGTGTTCGTCCTTACACACCTTTTGATCCTATATTTTATGCGCCTGCAAAAAAATTAGAATTACTTTATTATTTTGCAGAAGCACATATGTTTATGCTTGCGCTTTGTATGTTTGTTTTTAGTTGTAAATATTTTTTAGCATTACGTTCTATGAATCTTCAGTTAAAAGCAGAAAAAGATAGTATTTTACTATTATCAACAGGAGGTCTTATTAGTCATGTTCGTGTTTGTAATAGCTCTGATTTTGTATTAAAAGTAGATTGTTATAAACCTGCAGGGGTATATAAATGTTTACTTCCGGAGAGTACGGTTAATTGGATGTTTATAGAAATTAATATTGTGGTGACTATTAAAAAACCAAAACGTATTACAATTATTGATTTAAAGCCTAGAAATTGTATATAGTTTTTATTTGTTTAATTTCTTTTTAACTACAAAATAATTTTTGTTTAATGGTCTTTTACTTTCTTTTTTAAGTTTAAGTGAATTATATCCATGCTAATTTGTCTTATGCTAATTTCTGTTTCACAAAAAATTGGCGCAGGTTTAAGTACGACAGGTTTAGCTGGTTGTGGCATAGGAATAGGTGTTATTTTTGCTAGTTTATTAATAAGTTTTGCAAATAATCCTTTTATAAAAGATGATTTATTTAAATTTGCAATGTTAGGTTTTGCTTTAACCGAATCAATTGCGTTGTTTAGTTTATTAATTTCTTTTTTAATACTTTTCAGTTAATTTTTTTTTTTTTTTTAATAATATAATATTTATAAAAGCGACGGGAAAATAGCTTAATTGGTAGAGTATTCGCTTTGCAAGCAAAAAGTTATCGGTTCAAGCCCGATTTTTTCCAAACTTTTTAATGTACTTAAACAAACATGAAAAAATGGCTGAGCGGTCAAAAGCATTAGATTGTAAATCTAACGAATATTTCTTCGTAGGTTCAAATCCTACTTTTTTCATTTTTGGGGTATAGCCAAAAGGTAAGGCCACTGTTTTTGGTACGGTTATTTAAAAGTTCGAATCTTTTTATCCCAGTGTAATTTTATTTAATTAATATATATATGTTTTGTCTTGATGTAGATTTTTTTGAAGCTTTCGATACTTTATTTAGTATGTACTTTTTAGTAGTACTTTGTATAGTGGGTCCTTTAGGTGATATTGTATTTGATTTTTGTATTGAAAACCCAGATGTAGAAAAAAACTCTACGTATGAATGTGGGTTTGAGCCATATGATAGTGCTAGGAATACTTTTGATATTCATTTTTATTTAGTTGCTCTTTTATTTTTGATTTTTGATTTAGAAATTGCTTTTTTTTTGCCTCTTTGTTATATTTTGCCTTTTATTGGTGTTTTTAGTTGGAATATTGGTTTTGATTTTATAATTGAATTAGGTATAGGTTTTATTTATATTTGGACTATTGGTGCCTTAGATTGGGAATAAGTATATGTTATTTAAAAAGATTAAAGATACAAAACTAAGAAATTTTTTTTTTTTTAATGAAAAGTTAAATTTAGTTCATAGTTTTATTTTTATTTATTTGCAAAATAAAGTAAAATTTATAAATAGTTTAAATAAAAAAAAAATTTTAACTCTTAAAAAAAATAGTTTTAGAAATAGAATAGTAAATAGGTGCATATTGACAGGACGTAGCTCGGGTATTAATAAACCTTTCCATATTTTTAGGTTACCGTTAAAAAACCTTTTAAGCTTAGGTATACTTCCTGGCTATAAAAAAGCAGTCTGGTAGTTTTTTATTAATTTAATTCTTTAAGTAAGTTGTTTTTTTGTCACTTTTTACTTTTTACTTTAAATATAAATATGATATTTACGTAAATAATACGTAATTTAATATTCGTATATTTTTATGTTTTTTTTAAATTCACCTTTAGAACAGTTTATAATAGCCCCGTATATTGTTATACTGAATGATCGGTGGGAATTTTTAATAGGTTTTTTTTGGACTGCTATTTATGAAATTGCATGGCTTTATACTCTTTTTATGTTGATAATTGTTGAAAATTTTTTTTGTGGTATCGAGTATAATCCAAATTATTTTTCGGAGTTTATGATTATGAAAACTAGTTCTTATCTTGATCTTCTTATACCTTTTGTAAGGGAAATTTCTAGTATTCGTTTACCAGTGGATATCAGTTTTACAAATGCAGCTTTAATGCTTTTTTTTATTTTCTTAGTAAGTGAGTTTTTAGTTTTTGCTTTATTAGATTTTAAATTTCAATCTTTATACTTTGTTCCAACAACTATTCAAGTGTTTTTTACATTATATTATCATATTTGTGTAAAAATTTTAACGGCAAACGTTACAAATCCTAATTATCGAAATATTATATTTCCATATGCTTTTTGTATTGGTTTATTTATTCTTTATTCTAATGTTATTGGCTTGTTTTCTTGTGCTTTTAGTGTAACGGCAAACTTTTTTATAATTTTTAGCTTTGTAGGCCCTTTTCTTTTTTTTCTCTTTTTTAATGTATTAGATGAAAGAGGACTAACTTTTCTGCGTAATTTTTTTCCTTTTGGTGCACCAACATGGCTTTTACCTTTAATTGTTCCAATTGAGGTTTTATCAATATTAATGAGGCCAGTAAGTTTAATATTACGGTTAGGTTGTAATATCTTATCAGGGCATTGCATTATGCATGTAGTAGGTGGTGCTTTATTTGAATTATTAACTTTTACGGAATATACTGTTTCATCCTTATTTTTTATAGTTGCATTTTATTTTTTGTTAGCTTTTTTAACACTTGCAGAATTTACTATTGGACTTATTCAGGTGTATATATTTTTAACTATTTTAAGTATCTGTTGTAATGATATTTTTGGTGGTCATTTACCTGTAATTCGTAAATTGCCAATAAATTTTTGGCATTCTACAAAAAATTTATAATTATTTAATTAGTAATCAAATATGATAAAATCTATGAATAAAATGAGTTTAATATTTTCAACTTTTTTAAAAATAAAATCGTTTTTATTTATTGTTCTAATAATATTTTTTTTTATAACACCAATAACAAATTTTAATTATTCAAAATGTGATGTTGCAGAGCCATTTCAAATGAAAATTCAAGATCCGGCTACTGATATTTTAGAATGGATGATTGATTTTCATGATTTAATTATGGTAGATATGGTTATTATAATTGGATTAGTTTTTTTTTTATTATATACAGTTATTTCTCAATTTTCTTATTCTGTAAATAAAACTTCTAGTGTACAATTTAGTCATTCAGCGTATCTTGAAATTTTTTGGACAGTATTTCCGGCTTTTATTTTAATAGGTATTGCTATTCCTTCTTTTAGTTTATTATATGCATTAGATGAGTTGATTGATCCGGTCATTACTTTAAAAATTACAGGGCATCAGTGGTATTGGTCTTATGAATATTCATATTCATTTAGTGATGAAGTACGAGTTGAGCCTATTAGTTTTGATTCTTATATGATTAATACCGATGATTTGAAGTTAGGTCAATTACGTCTATTGTCTGTAGATAATCAAATTGTTTTACCTGTTCGAACTCATATTCGTTTATTGATAACATCTGCAGATGTATTACATAGTTGGGCAGTGCCTTCTTTCGGTATAAAGGTTGATGCGTGTCCAGGCCGATTAAGTCAAGCTTCCGTTTTTATTAAACGTGTAGGTTTATATTTTGGTCAATGTAGTGAGATTTGTGGAATTAATCATGGTTTTATGCCTATAGCTGTAAAAGTAGTTCCTAAAAGTGTATTCAAAACTTATTATTAAAGTATTTTTATTTTTTACATTATTATAATATTATATGCTAAATTTGTATTTTAGAAAAAATTCTACATATCAAAGTCAACAACATTCTTATCATTTAGTAGATCCTAGTCCTTGGCCCTTTTTAGTAGGTGTAGTTGTTTTAGGATTGCCTATTGGATTTATTTTGTTTTTTCATAGTTATGGTGGTGGTTTAACGTTAATTTATTATACTTTATGTATGTTAGGCTTTATTACTTTTGGTTGGTGGAGAGACGTTGTTAGAGAAGGTTTATATGAAGGAAAACATACTCAAAGAGTTATTGATGGTTTAAGAATGGGTATGATCTTATTTATTCTTTCAGAAGTAATGTTTTTTTTTGCTTTTTTTTGGTCATTTTTTTATTTAAGTTTTAATGCAAGCGTAGCTTTGGGTACTATGTGGCCACCATGCTGGTTAGAGGATTTAAATCCTTTTCATATTCCATTATTAAACACAATTATATTATTAGCCTCAGGTGCATCTATTAGCTGGTCTCACCATTCTGTGATTTATGGTATTCTTAATAATGCTGTTATTTCTTTAGTTATAACTATTATAGCAGCAATTTTTTTTACGTTTTTGCAGTGGTATGAATATTTAAATGCTCCTTTTTGTATTTCAGATGGTGTTTATGGATCAATTTTTTTTTTAACTACTGGTTTTCATGGTTTACATGTTATAATTGGTACAATTTTTTTAATTATTTGTTTGTTTCGTCTTTTAGATAATCAATTTTCAAAGGAACAACATGTTGGTTATGAATTTGCAATTTGGTATTGGCATTTTGTAGATGTAGTTTGGATTTTTTTATACTTTAGTATTTATATTTGGGGTTCAATTTAAACCTTATTTTTAAGTATTTTTATTTATTTACATTATTATAATATTATATGCTAAATTTATATATTAACCCTTATTATCCCTGTAAAGGATCATCTTCAGACATGTCTGAAGATAATCCTGCGTATAAAAACTTTCATAGAAATTTCTTGTATTTAGTCAATGAAGTAGGTAGGGATAATAGGCTAAGGTTTTTTTTTATTTCTACGTTACAAAAACGGAACGAGTAAATTATATTTGTAATAAGTTTGTTATGTGTTTAATATAAATTTATGAAATATAAATATAAAAATTTTTGTTATTCAGATTATTTGAATAAAGTAGATTTATTATATAAATATAATATACTAGGTTTTTTTTTAATTCCTACTTTAAAAAAAATTCTTATAAAGATTGAACGAATAATTCCAAATACTTTATACGATTCAGAAGTTTTTTTAATGTTTTATTATTATTTCTTTAAAATATTTAAAATAAATTTTAAATTTTTTTATGAAGTTAATAATGAAAGTAATACTTTTTGTCAGTTAGTTCCAAAATTAAATATTTTTTCTTCTAATTTTAAAAATTTTTTAAATATATATATATTTAAAGAGCAATTTTATTCTAATAATTTTTTTATTTCATTAAATTTTTTAAAAAAAAAAAGTCTTTTGTTATATAAATTAAAATTTTCATTAAAAAGTTTTTTTAAGCCATTTTCATCTAGAAAATATAGAATTAAAAGCAGAGATTATTTATTTGTTATAAAATTTTATTTTCATGCTTTTAAATTTTTATTTAAATTTTCTAAGGTTGATTTATATAATTTTTTTTTTAATTATATATTTTGTTGGAAATTTCAATTAGTATGATTCAAAAAGGTTCTATTTTAAATGTAATTGATAATTCCGGAGGTCGTTTTGTAAAGTGTATTGGTATTTACCAAGGGTTCAATTCTCGTTATGCTTTTTTAGGTTCAAAAATTTTAATTTCAGTTAAAAGATTACGAAAAAAACGCAGAAAGTTTTCAAAAGTAAAAAAGGGATTTGTTACTTATGGTTTAATAGTTCAAGCTAAAAAAAAGCCTTTTAGTAACAGTAATCATACAACTTTTTTAAATAATTCTGTAGTTTTACTTAATTTTCAAAATAGAATAATAGGTACGCGAGTTTTTGGTGTTCTTCCAAAATTTTTGCGTTATACTCGTTATATGAGAGTTATATCTCTTTCATCTGGCATACGATAATTATGCAAAAGTATCAAATAAAAATAAAAGCCTTTAATAACACTTTATTACTTTTATATAAAAATTTTTTAATTTCTTTTCTTTTTCAAGCTACCACAAGTTTTTATATAGTTAATTTACCTAAAATAGTTAAAAAATTTGCTTTATTAAGATCACCTCATGTAAATAAAAAAGCTCAAGATCATTTCTGTTTGAATATTTTTAGGTTTTTTATTTGTATTCGTTGCAATTTTAAATTTTTATCGCAAATCATATTAAACAAACCTTTTGGTCTTTACTTTAAAGTAAAGTTACTTAACAATAAGATTTAGATTATGATAATACTTTCTGGAATTTCATTTTTGGTTTTCACATTTTTTTTTAGTTTTTTTAGTTTATTTATAAATCATCAACATTATTTATTTGTTATAATAAGCATTGAATTAATGTTGTTAACTGTTTGTACTAGTTTTATTTGTGTTTCTTTTTTTAAAAATGACTTATATGGTCAACTTTTTTCTTTTTTTATTTTAGCTATTGGGGCTTCTGAAGTTGCAATTGGCTTAGCTGCTTTAATTTTATATTATCGTTTAGTTTTAAATATTAACATTTTAAATAAAGAATATTTACGTTATTAATAATTATTTTTTTAGAAAAATAATTTAATTGGTAAAATAAAGGTTTCCAAAACCTTTTTTGTGGGTTCAAGTCCCGCTTTTTCTGTTTTTATTACTATTAAAATAATAAATATGATATTACTACTTTTATGGTTACCTTTTCAAAATTTTATTTTTGGTATATTTTTTAGCCGGTTTTTTGGTAAAAATATTATTTATTATATTTCTTTTAATATAGTTTTAACGTTTTTATTTTCCTTGTTTTTATTATTTCAATGTTATTATTTTCAAAAATTTTATATCTTTAATGTAAGCACTTGGTTTTTTACTGGTTATTTTATCAATTTTTGGGGTATTTACTTAGATACCTTTATAATTTTTATGGTGGCTGTTGTTACGCTTATTTCAAGTCTTGTTCATATATATTCTATTGAGTATATGCGTTATGATCCTTTTTTAAGTAAATTTATGTGTTATTTGTCTTTATTTACTTTCTTTATGTTGATTTTAATAGTTAGCGATAATTTTTTACAAATGTTCGTTGGTTGGGAAGGTGTGGGATTATGTTCTTATCTTTTAATTAATTTTTGGCATTCAAGATTACAAGCAAATAAAGCCGCTATAAAAGCTATGTTGTATAATCGTTTTACTGATTTTTTACTATTAATTGCTTTATTTTGTATTTTTAGTATATTTGGGTCTTTTGATTATGGTATAGTTTTTAGCTTAGCTCCATTTTTCGTAGATACTAAAAATATTTTTTTTAATCTTGATTTTTTAAATATAGTTGATTTAATTTGTATTTTTCTTTTTTTTGGCGCTATGGGAAAATCTGCACAATTAAGCTTTCATAATTGGTTACCTGATGCCATGGAAGGTCCTACGCCTGTTTCTGCTCTTATTCATGCGGCAACTATGGTTACCGCGGGGGTATTTTTAATTTTAAAATGTTCTATATTATTTGAACTTTCTAAAATTTCATTACATTTTATAGCATTAATTGGCTCATTAACGGCATTATTTGGTGCAACTGTAGGATTATATCCTCATGATTTAAAAAAAGTTATTGCTTTTTCTACTTGTAGTCAATTAGGTTATATGATTATGGCTTGTGGTTTAAGTTGTTATAATGCAGCTTTTTTTCATTTAGTAACTCATGCTTTTTTTAAAGCTTTACTTTTTTTAGCTGCAGGCTCTATAATACATGCAGCTAATAATGAACAAGATATTCGAAAATATGGTAGTTTTTTACGTTATTTACCTATTACTTACACTGCTTTTACTGTAGGTTCTTTAAATTTGATAGGTTTACCTTTTTTAAGTGGTTTTTATAGTAAAGATATTTTATTAGAAGCTATTTTTGTTGCAAATTTAAATATTAGTTTTTTTTGTTATATTTTAGGAATTACTGCAATATTTTTCACTGCTTCATACTCCACTCGTTTATTTATTTTAATATTTATTAAAAAATCTAGCCGTATTAAGTATTTTATAAATAATGTACATGAAAGCTCTATTGAAATTCAAATACCTTTAATTATTTTATCATTTTTAAGTATTATTTTTGGTTATTTTACTTTTGATATGTTTAATGGTTTAGGTAGTATGTTTTTTAGTAATATTTTTTGTTATAATCGTTCACAATATTTTTTTAGTGACATTGAATTTATTTCTAAATTTTTTAAATTTTTGCCTTTTATAATTACAGGGTTTGGGATAACTTCTTCTTTTTTTTTTTATTATATTAATTCGGATTTACTAAATAATTTTAAATATACTAAAATTTTTAAATATATCTATCGTTTTTTTATTAAAAAATGGTTTTTTGATCGGATTTTTACAGAATTTTTTTTTTTACCTTTTCTTCTTTTTGGGTACTCATATACTTATAAAAAATTAGACCGAGGTTTACTAGAGTTTTTTGGGCCATTTAATTTTGTTAAAAGTTTTTCTTCCTTTGTTTTAAAAAAAAACAAACCTTTATTTAATTATTTTATTTATAATTTTTTTTTTTAATCTAATTTTTTTGGAATGATGACTGAGTGGCTTAAAGTACTGGTTTGCTAAATCAGCGTATTATTTTATAATACCATAGGTTCGAATCCTATTCATTCTATAGTATTTTAAATATTTTTATTATTATGATTAAGGCTTTTATCCCTGAAATTTTTTTATCTTTTTGTACTTTACAATACTTACTTTTAAATTGTTTTTTACAATATAATTCAAAATTAAAATTTCCTTTAATAGAAAAAGAAATTTTTTTTCAAATTCTTTTTACTTTAATATTAACGTTAGTTTTAACTTATTATCTAAAAATTTATACTTTTAATTACTTTTTATTATATTCTAATATTTCAATTCATTTTATCAAGATTTTTTATTTATTTATTTGTTCGTTTACATTAATTTTTATTTGGCGGGGGTTTAATTTGCAACGTTTAAATTTTTCTGAATATTTTATTGTTTATTTAGCTTCAATTTTAGCTTCTTTACTTATACTAAATTCTTCTAATTTTATAATGTTATATTTACTATTGGAAATGCAATCTATAAGTTTTTATATTTTAACTTTATTTTATAGAACTTCAATTGTTGCAGTTAATGCAGGGTTAAAATATTTTATATCAAGCTCAATAATATCTATTATTTTTTTGATTAGTGGTTTATTCTTTTATATAAAATTTGGTACGCTTGATTTTAATGAATTAAGTACTTTATTTTTATTAACAAATTCTTTGGTTTATAATGATTATTTACTGTATTTAGGTATTTGTTGTATTTTTGTCACTTTATTTTTTAAACTAACTGTTGCGCCTTTTCATTGGTGGTTTCCCCAAATATATGATGGAGCTCCTTTAGCTTCATTGATTGTTTTTTTAATTATGCCTAAAATAATTTTTTTCAGTTTATTTCTTAAATTTTGGCCTTTTGTTTATAGCTGTTTTAAGGCTTTTAAATTATTTATTTATTTAATTGGATTATATTCGTTATTTTATGGTATTATAATGGCTTTAAAGCAATCCCGGCTAAAAAAATTATTAATTTATAGTTCAATAAGTCAAATGGGTTTTCTAATTTGTTTAATTTCTGGTAATAGTTTAGAAAGTTTTAGTATTGCTTATTTTTTCTTAATTATTTATATTTTATCTTCTATTGTAATTTTAGGTTTTTTAGTATGGTTTAATATATTTGAATCTTTTCAAAATAATAAAAATTCAAATATACATCAAATTTTTTCATTATATAAAACAACATTTTTTGGGTTTAGTACCTTTAATTTTCCAATTTCCTTGCTTTTTATAATTATTTTTTTTTCTTTAGCCGGTATACCACCATTAGTAGGGTTTTTTATAAAACTATCGATTTATTTTACAATTGTAAAATCTATGGAAATTAGTTTCGTATTAATTTTAGCTTTTTTAGGGGCAATTTCAGTTTATTACTATATTAATATTATTAAAATAATATTTTTTGAAAATAAAAATAGTAATTATTCTTATAAACGCTTTAATATTTATTTTGTTTCTTTTATTTCTTTAGATTGTCAAATCTTTAGTTTCATTACATACCTTCTATTCTTTTTATCCATTTATTCTTTAGATTTTTTAAACTTTAGTTTTTTAATTACGAGTAATTTTTAATTTGAGAAAATAGCTCAATTTGGTAGAGTATTAGCTTGTCACGCTAAAAGCTGCGGGTTCAAATCCCGTTTTTCTCGGTTGTTTTATTATTATTATTACTTTTTTTATGCTTGATGTTTTTTTAATTTTTCAATTTTTCAATAATTTTATAGAATATATTAGCGATATAATTATAGATGCTGGTTTAGATGAAATAATTTTTATAGTAATAATATTATTATCAGTTGCTTTTTTTACTTTAGTAGAACGAAAAGCATTAGGTACAGTACAACGTCGAAGAGGTCCAAATTTTACAGAAGTTAGTGGAATTTTTGGTTTATTACAGCCTATTAGTGATGGTGTAAAGTTATTTTCTAAAGAAGTAATACTGCCTAGTAATGCTGATGATAATATTTTTTTATTTGCACCTTATTATAGTTTCACTATAAGTTTAATGGGTTGGGGAGTTATTCCTTTTAGTGATACTTATTATGATACTTTTAGTTTAAATTGCTTTTATATTGAAGATTTAGTAAGTATTTCAGATTTTTCGTTAAGTTCATTATTACTTTTAACTTTTTCTGCTTTAGGTATTTATGGTATTTTAATTGCAGGATGGTCTAGTAATTCAAAATACTCTCTCTTAGGTACATTAAGGTCAACTGCTCAAATGGTTGCGTATGAATTATCTATTAGTTTAATCTTATTATCCATTGTAATTACTGTTTCATCTTTGAATTTAAATTCTATTATATTTTTTCAAAAAAATTCTATTTCTTTTATTTTTTTATATCCTATTTTATTTGTTTTATTTATAATTTGTATTGTAGCAGAAACAAACCGACATCCTTTTGATTTACCTGAAGCTGAAGCTGAATTAGTTGCGGGTTATGCTACTGAATTTTCTGCTTTTTCATTTGCATTTTTTTCATTAGCGGAATATTCAAATATGTTACTAATGAGTTATTTTACGATTATTTTATTTTGGTCTGCAACCCCTTATTTTTTAGTTGCTTTAAAATTGGTTTTTTTTATTCTTTTATATTCTTTGTTACGAGCCATTTTACCTCGTTATCGTTATGACCAATTAATGCTTTTAGGTTGGAAAGTGTTTTTACCTATCGCATTAAGTTTTTTATTTTTAAATTATTTTTATTTTTATTTTTTTTGTTAAATTTTTGGTCTTTTATTAAGGTTGCGATCAACGAGAGTTTGATCCTGGCTCAGAGTAAACGCTTACAGTATACTTGTAACACATGCTAGTTTAATGCTAGTTAGCATAGCGAATAGGTGAGTAAAATTAAGAATTTGCCTTAAAATTGTATTTATGACAGTTTTTTTTTTTTTAATAATATATTATTGTATAGTATTCTGTTAATTTTATGAAAAGGTATAACACCGTTTTAAGATAAGCTTAAATTAAATTAGGTTGTTGGTGGGGTAATAGCTTACCAAACTTTATTTATAACTAGTTTGAAAGAACGTATAGTCACACTGGGACTGAGATAAGGCCCAGGCATTTTGCCAGCAGTGGGGAATATTAAACAATGAGCGTAAGCTTGATTTAATAATACTGTATAAATGAGGAAGGTGTAAAAGATTAGTTTTATAAACTAATCGGCTGTAAAGTTTTTTAATTAAAAAAAATTATGATATTATTTAATTAAATAGTTCTGGCTAATCTCCGTGCCAGCAGCCGCGGTAAAACGGAAGGAGCTAGCGTTATTCAAAATAATTTGGCGTAAAGCGTTCGTAGGTGGATTTTTTAGTTTTAAAAAAATATTTTGAGTTATATTAAATATATATTAAAATACATTTTTACTAGAGTAATTATAAAAGATAGTAGTATTTTATATTTAAGGGTAAAATCTAAATATTTATAAAGGAATGTCAAAGGCGAAGGCAATTATCTTGGTTTTACTGACGCTAAGGGACGAAAGCATAGGGAGCAAACAGGTTTTGATACCCTGGTAGTCTATGCTGTCAAAAATGAGTGTTAAAATCAAAAATTTTTGGTGTTACAGTTAACGCGTTAAACACTCCGCCTGAGAAGTACGATCGCAAGGTTTGAACTCAAAGGAATTGCCGGGAGTCTATACAAGTGGTGGAGCATGTGGTTTAATGCGATAATACGCGCAAAACCTTACCAGTTTTTGAATATAATTACAGTTTAAATACAAATTTTTAAAAGTTTTTTAAAAATAACTTACAATACAGTTATACAGGTGTTGCATGGCTGTCGTCAGCTCGTGTCGTGAGATGTTTGGTTAATTCCTTTAACGAGCGCAACTCTTTTTTAATATTATTTCTTAAATTTTAGAAATAATTTTTAAGAATATATTTAAGACCGCTTTTGAGAAAATCGAGGAAGGTGAGAATTACGTCAAGTCCTTATGGCCCTTATAAACTGGGCTACACATGTGCTACAATGATAATTCCAAAAAGAAAACAAAAAAGTTAATTTTTAGTAAATCTTTAAAAATCATCGTGTTCGGATTAAAAGCTGCAACTCGCTTTTATGAAGCAGGAATCACAAGTAATCGTAAATCAGCACGTTACGGTGAATATGTACCTAGACTTTGCACACACCGCCCGTCACATGCTGGGAGTAAACTTTGCTTGAAAAATTATATTTATAGTTTTTAATTTAAATTTTTTGTGTTTTATACATTAATTTTTATAATTATTATGTGTATTAATTTTATTGTTGGGTTTATAACCGGGATGAAGTCGTAACAAGGTAGTTGTACGGGAACGTGTAGCTGGAATAAAAAATTTATTATAAATTTTATAAAATTCAAAAACCGGTTTAAAAATGCACTAAAAGGCTGCCTTGGCATTGGTAAGTTTTAGTTGTGTATTGCAAAAAATAGGATAAATTTTTCTATTCCTAATTACTTTTAAAATAAAAATTTCTTTAAAGAAGTCAATCTTTTTCGTAAAGTAAAACATTTTAGTAACGAAAAAAAAAAATCAAACGAGAGAAAATTAGTAGTGGCGAACGAATATTTTTCAAAGGTTAAAATTTTAATTTTTTTTTTTTAAGTTTCCAAAGAGGGTTTTAGGCCTGTAAATTAAAAAAAATTTTAATTAGATTACAAATAAAATTAAATTATGTTAAATTTTTTTTTATGGAAATCTACTTCCAAACCTTAAAAAGCTAATGATCGATAGTGAACCAGTACTGTAAAGGAAAGGTGAAAAAGAACTTTTTTAGATTTAAAAGAACCTAAAATTTAGTGTATAGTATTATGTGAATTTTAAAACACAGTACCTTTTGTATAATGGGTCAGTGAGTTTATAGTTATAGCAAGTTTAAAATATTTTTTGTAGACGTAGTGATAGCAAGTTTTAAAAAACAGAAAGTTATAATTATAAAACCCGAAGCTAAGTGATTTAATCATGAACAAGTTGAATAATTAATAGTAATGTTTTTTGGAAGACTGAACTCGTACCTGTTGAAAAAGGTTGAGATGATTTGTGATTAGGGGTGAAAGGCTAATCAAACTTAGGGATAGCTGGTTTTCTGCGAAATATATTTTAGTATAGCGTATAATATAATAAATATAAGGTAGAGCTCTTTTAAAACAATGGGAACTACGGGTTTTACTGAATTTTAAAAAACTGCGAATTTGTATTTAATTTTTTTATAAAGTCAGACTTTGGGTCCTAAGGTCCATAGTCAAAAGGGAAACAGCCCTTCTTATACATTAAAGTCTTTAATTATAATTTAAGTGTTAAGATTGTAAAAAAATAATGACAATTATAAAATAGGCTTGGAAGCAGCCATTTTTTTAAGAAAGCGTAATAGCTCCTTGATTTAATTTTTTTGCATCATAAATGTATAGAGTCTTAAATTTATAACTGAAATGGTAATAAAGGTAGCAGAACGTTATATATATTTAAAAAGATTAATTGTTAAATTAGTTGAAAATATTATAAGTGAGTATACTGACATTAGTAGCTTAAAACAATGTTTAATCATTGTCACCGAAAATCAAAGGTTTTCTTTTTACTTATTATAAAAAAAGATAAAAACGGGCTCTAAGATTTTTATACTAAAGTTTTCTTTAATGAGAAAAAATATAATTTAATAATATTTATTGTGACTAATTTATTTTATTATTTTTTTTTTATTGATTTTATAAAAGTACATAAAATAAATTTCAAGAAAAAGCAAATATTTTTGTCCGTACTGTAAACCAACACAGGTTGATGGGTAGAATATACTAAGGTGTTCAAGATATTTGTATTAAAGGAACTCGGCAAACTTGCTCTGTAACTTCGGAAGAAGGAGTAATATAGTTATATATTGGCACTAAAGAGTGAGAAGCGACTGTTTAATAAAAACACAGATCTTTGCTAATTTTAAATAAAGATGTATAAGGATCGACGCCTGCCCGGTGCTAATAGGTAAAATTTTTTTGCCAAGGCTTAAAAAATAATCCGTAGTAAACGGCGGCTGTAACTCTGACGGTCCTAAGGTAGCAAAATTCATTGTCGGGTAAGTTCCGACCTGCATGAATGGCGTAACGACTTCTCAACTGTCTCTAATACACACTTGGTGAAATTAAAGTATCCGTGAAGATTCGGATTAAATACAATTAGACGGAAAGACCCCGTGCACCTTTACTATATTTTTAAGTTGTAAAGTTAAATTTTTTGTGTAGAATAGGTGGAAGGTTTAAAATATTTTTTGAAAACGTAAGTGAAATACCACCCTTATATTTTTAACTTTACTTAATAATTAAAAGACAGCTTATAAGTGGTAGTTTGACTGGGGCGGTCACCTCCTAAATAGTAACGGAGGTATACAAAGGCATATTAAAAGTAATTTTTATAAAAAGCGTAATAGCTTATATTTGCTTAACTGTAAGAATGACTATTCAAGCAGAGATAAATAGTCGGTTATAGTGATCTGGTAATGTTGTGTGGAGTTATTATCACTCAATGAATAAAAGGTACGCCGGGGATAACAGGCTAATGATCTTTAAGAGTTCTTATCGACGAGATCGTTTGGCACCTCGATGTCGGCTCATCATATCCTGGAGCTGCAAATGGTTCCAAGGGTTCGGCTGTTCGCCGATTAAGATGGTACGTGAGCTGGGTTTAGAACGTCGTGAGACAGTTTGGTCCCTATCTATTGTATTTGTAAAAAATTGTAAGGATTAAATTTTAGTACGAGAGGACCAAATTAAATAAACCTCTGGTGTATCAGTTGTTTTATCAAAAGCAGCGCTGAGTAGCTACGTTTATAAAAAATAATCACTGAATGTATATAAGTGAGAAATTTGCCTTAAAAAAAATTTTTAAAATCGTAAAAGAATATTACGTAGATAGGTAAATAATTTAATAATCGTAAGATTTTTAGTTTATTTATACTAATACGGCAGCAATTGAAAAATTGCTGCCGTGGCAGTTTTGCTGCCATTTTAAAATATAATTTTATTTATGAAAAATCCGGATTTAAAAGATTTTATGATCTTCAAATATCCTGGGGTTGTAGAAGACTGGGTTAAAAGTTTTAAACCTATAGTTGGAAACGGACTAACGAAATTTAAAATGAATTTACGTGGCCCCGAAGAATTTTTTGAATATTACATAATTGAGGCAGAAAATTATACTGAAGCTATGAGTTACAGTCAACCAGATTCCTTTGCAAAAATTGTAGGTCATGGTGTGTTTGGTGGTAGAGCAACACGTTATCCTAAATTTGATCCGTGTTTAAAGGGAAGTTTTAAAAAAATGGATCCTAATCATTTGATGAGTCCCTTTGAAGGAAAAATTGATTCGCTTTCAAAGCTAATTTTGTCGGATAGAGATGTTAGCGACTTGCATATGGGCCCAGCTAAATGTGTTAAAGATATTCATATTCCTGCAAAAAAAGTTAACAATAATTTGTTTACGTTTGCAGAAAATTCCGATAAAAATGTAGATATTGTTAACAATCCTTTTAAAGCTCGTTATAATGTTAGTGAGGTCTTAAAAGATATTCCGGGCGTACCTGACAATTTTGACGTGGATAAAGCCGTAGATCGGGTTAGTGACAAATTTTCTGAATTATCTTTTTTTAAAGATAAAAATAATTTAAAAGAAATTCTTTTTAATTTTAAAAATAAATTTATGCATGGCAATGGATATGAGGAAGTGTATCAGGACCGAAGTCTTGAACATTCGCAAGAATGTTATGATGCCTTCGTTAGGACCTTGGCTAAAAACGTAATGCCGTCTGATATTAAAATTTTTTCAGATATTTTAGATCAGGCCTACATGTATGAATTTGGGGTTACTGGTGTTTTTCCGCATTTTGCGTTGTTATGTGTTGCGCCGGAGTTAGTTTTGAATAGTTGTATTTTTTGGCACTCTGCTGGCGGTTCTCAATTTTTTTTTGAAACGTTAATTTTTGAATTGGATTGTAATAAACAATGTTTGCAAGACCCCAAACGGCGGACGTTAGCTAAATTACTTTATTATAAGTAAATAATTTAATAATTGTAAAATTTTTAGTTTATTTATACTAATTTTACACGGGTAAATTTATTTTTAAGACAAATTTCTCACTTATACCCATTCAGTGATTATTTTTTATAAACGTAGCTACTCAGTGCTGTATTTTAAAAAAATACTGAATTATTTAAATCAATTTTTTTTTTATAAATTTTCATAATTATCTTAAAAAAAAAAGGGAAGAGAATTATTATGTTGATTTTATAAATAATTGAAGTAAAAACATATTATGTTATAAATTATTAATAATTTGAAAAATTTAAAATTTTATACTTTTAATTGATGAAATACGGGGCTTTTAGCGAGCTTTTTATTACCCCGGTAGTGTCTTACGTAGTAGTGTACCTAAATAAAATAATTTATAGAATATTAATAACTTATTTGGTAAATTTACAATTTTATTATATAATTTATAATTTTTATTATAAATCTTGAATCGTAATTTACGTTAAATTGTTAAATTACAATGCACAGCATTATAACTATTTTTAGTATATCATTCGAACATACGAAAGTTTTTTAACCTATTATATGGCAACAACACTATATGCCGTATATTATTAAACTTTAAAACCTTTATTCATCTACTTAAATAAGCATCAATAATACTGTAAATTACTTTTGTTAACGTAAGAAACAAAATTGTCTAATAAATACCTTAAACTACTAAAAATTTAAAAAATAAATTTACCCGTATAAAATTAGTATAAAGAAACTAAAAATCTTACAATTATTAAATTATTTACTTATAATAAAGTAATTCAGCTAACATCCGCCGTTTGGGGTCTTGCAAACATTGTTTATTACAATCCAATTCAAAAATCAACGTTTCAAAAAAAAATTGAGAGCCGCCAGCAGAGTGCCAAAAAACACAACTATTCAAAACTAACTCCGGCGCAACACATAACAACGCAAAATGCGGAAAAACACCAGTAACCACAAATTCATACATGTAGGCCTGATCTAAAATATCTGAAAAAATTTTAATATCAGACGGCATTGCGTTTTTAGCCAAGGTTTTAATTAAGGTATCATAACATTCTTGAGAATGCTCAAGACTTCGATCTTGATATGTCTCCTCATACCCATTGCCATGCATAAATTTATTTTTAAAATGAAAAAGCCTTTCTT
>Ga0209223_10001958_pt1 | contig 21524 bp, 18 predicted proteins | sample COG_06_FD_184750 | JGI IMG/M metagenome (GOLD analysis project Ga0209223, IMG submission 184750) | Pelagic Microbial community sample from North Sea - COGITO 998_met_06 (SPAdes) (version 2) | ecosystem: Environmental > Aquatic > Marine > Neritic zone/Coastal water | place: Helgoland, sampling...
TCTATTTTAATGCATCCAACCACATGGAAAGCTTCGGGTCATGTAGACGCTTTCAATGATCCTTTAATCGATAATAAAGATTCAAAAAAAAGATACAGAGCAGATGTCTTAATTGAAGATTATTGTGCAAAAATTGAAGGAAAAATAAATAAAGAAGTAGCAAAAGCGTCAAAACGCTTTGGAGATGCTTTTAATAAAGAAGAGTTTTTATCTACCAATGGAAGAGTTTTAGGATATCAAGAAAAGATAAAAACAATTCTTTCAAGAATGGGAGCTTCTTTAGAAAAAGAAGACCTTTCAGATGTAAAAAACCTAATTGAAGAATTAGGAATATCAGATCCCTTAACAGGTTCAAAAAATTGGACAGATGTAAAACAATTTAACTTAATGTTTGGTACGCAGTTGGGTGCATCTGCAGAGAATTCTATGAGAGTATATTTGCGTCCAGAAACGGCTCAAGGAATTTTTGTTAATTTCTTAAATGTTCAAAAAACAGGTAGAATGAAAATTCCATTTGGAATTGCTCAAACTGGAAAAGCATTTAGAAATGAAATTGTTGCAAGGCAATTTATTTTTAGAATGCGTGAGTTTGAACAAATGGAAATGCAGTTTTTTGTAAAACCAGGTACTCAAAAAGAATGGTATGAGCATTGGAAACAGACCCGTTTAAAATGGCATAAATCATTAGGAATGGGTGGTGATAATTATCGATTTCATGATCATGATAAATTAGCTCATTATGCAGATGCAGCCTCAGATATTGAGTTTAACTTCCCATTTGGATTTAAAGAATTGGAAGGAATTCACTCAAGGACAGATTTTGATCTAAAAGCTCATGAAGAATTTTCTGGAAAAAAATTACAATATTTCGATCATGAAGATAATACAAGCTATACTCCATATGTGGTAGAAACCTCTATTGGATTAGATAGAATGTTTTTAGCAGTATTTTCTAATTCATTGGTTGAAGAAGAGTTAGACAACAATACAACTAGAACTGTATTAAAGCTTCCTGCTGTGTTAGCACCTACCAAAGCTGCTGTATTTCCTTTATTAAAAAAAGATGGATTACCGGAGGTGGCTCGTCAAATTATTGAAGATTTAAAATGGGATTTTAATGTTTTCTATGATGAGAAGGATGCCGTTGGTAAACGCTACAGAAGACAAGATGCTGCTGGAACACCTTTTTGTATTACTGTAGATCACGAGACTTTAGATAATAATACGGTGACTATTCGTCACAGAGATACAATGGAGCAACAGCGTGTTAACATTTCTGAATTAAAAGCGATTATAAATAAAGAAGTTGATGCAAAAAATTGGTTAACAACCATGTAATAGATTTATAATTAGATATATCAAAAGAGCCTCATCATCTAGATGAGGCTCTTTTGGTAAAAGAAAAGAGGTTCGTAAAACTAGTTATTATCAGCTAATGCACTGTATACGATCTTTTCTAGTTTAGCATTAATATCATTATTAAATGGAGAGGATAATACTTGTCTTAATTGAATAACGATTAAATCATTTACTGGATCTATCCAAAATACAGTACTGAATGCGCCACCCCAGCTGTAGGTTCCTTTTGGTCGTGAAGGATGGCTTTTGGCAACATCAAATCCGAAACCAAAAGTCATTGGCCCCCAAGGGTAAGGGATAGAATCAAGTTGATCTTGATGCATAGATTTTGCAGTTTCTTTTTTCAAGATTTGAACATCGTTTAATTCACCGTCATTTAACATTGCCTGACAAAATAAAAGATAATCTCTTGCAGTACCAGTCATTCCACTTCCCCCTGATAAATATGTTTTGGCACCATCAGTGGGATAATCTGCGATATACATTTTGCCCATTTGATTCACTTGCATATTCGTGCTGTCTTTCATGGGTATATAGACTTTAGTTAAATTCTTTTTTTCTGAAGCATCAAAATAAAAATCCAATCTTTCTATTCCTAGAGGGTTTGTAATATTAGTTCGGATATAATCGTCGAGCCTTTCACCAGAAGCTACCTCAACAACACGACCTAGCACGTCTGTATTTAAACCATACATCCATTTTTTACCAGGTTGATGCATTAGTGGTAAATTTCCCAGTTTAGAGGCTACATCTTTAATGTCCATGTTAAGGTTGGTGCTCAAGTCTGGGATATCGTTTTTATCATAAATAGCTCCGTTTACAGCAGGGTTCATAAAACCGTATGGTACTCCAGCTGTATGTGTTAATAATTGACGAATTGTTGGAGTAGATTCTGAAGGCTTGGAAGTATATGTACTATCAGCTGGATTAAAATTAGTCAAAATTTCAGTTTCATTGAAAGATGTAATGTATTTTCCAACAGGGTCATCTAAGTTCAATTTTCCTTGCTCAATCAATTGCATAGCAGCTACAGAAACAATAGGTTTTGTCATGGAGGCCATTCTAAACAAATGATCTTTTCTGTAGGGCTCAGTTCTTAATGAATCAGACCAGCCAACCTCAGATTCGTAAATAATTTTACCGTCCTTAGCAATTAAAGTAACAGCGCCAGGGTATTTTTTTGCATCTACAAAATCCATAACCATTTTTTCTATTTTAACGAGGCTATCAGAAATCATACCCACTTCTTTGGGTGTTGCAAATTGAAATTTATTAGATGTTTTATTTTGTTGTTGTTCTGAACAAGAACTTAATAAAAAACCAACAGTAAGGGATAAGATGAGCGTAATTCTATTCATTTTAATTCATTTTGATTTATGGTTAATTTATTGAAGAGTTAATAATCTTTGCTAAAGGCTTAGCAATATATGTTTTTAATTTCTTACAAATATCAACAATTATGCCTAATTAAAAAATGGCTTTTAAATTAATTGATCCCGTATGAATAGTTTTAGAATTCAAACTCTTTCTCCCTTTATAATTTAGATTTAAGTTTAAGTAAGAATTTAGTTTTTTACTCCATAAAAAAGTCCAAGTGTAATTGGTGCCTTCTTGAAGACCCTCTAACATTTGATATCCAACAGGTGAGTTAGGGTTTCCGTCAAAGTCATTAAAAAAAGTTGTAAAATTAGCATTAAATTGTGTTGTTGTCTTTTTTAGGTAAAAATATTCAATTCCAATTTTTTGCTGTTTTAATTTTTCAAATTCTGAGAGGTTATTCTTTTTATCTTTTACATGATAAAATGCTGAAAACCGGTTATCATTATCTAAAACATAACTTATTTTTGGTTGGAAAGCATAAGTGTTTATCTTGTAATTTCGATTGTTGAAATTTTCAGTTTCTAAATTATTTTCTGAAAGTTTTCCTTGTAAATCAACCAGCCAAAATTTGCCAACCTTGTGTTGAAAATCTATTTGTTGATACTTAATGTCTGTATCTTGGCTTCCGATACTATATTGTTGTTTATTTTCGGTTCTTGCAAATGTATACGTAGTACTATATTTTTGAAGCCCTCTATTAAAATACAGACTATTTTTAATTGCATAATTAATACGTATCTGATTATTTGTATCTGAAATAAAAGGATTTAAACTAAACTTATTTGAGGTGCGTTCCACTTCATTACTGCTGCTTAAAAAAAACTGATGGTAGAATTTTGAAAGTATTTTTTTAATCCCTGTTTTGTTGGCCCATTGACTAGCATTTAACGTAATAGATTGGTTTATTTTGGCACTTTGGGTAGGAATAAATTGTAAGTTAGGTAATGGAACTCGTAAGAAATTTGCCTGATCTTGAAATTCTGCAATTTCGAATTCATCAAACTCTTGAATTCCATTATCATTGTAGTCTATCCAAGTATAAAAACCCTGTCCTGCTTCAACTTCTACATAGATAAAATCTTGTTGTGCCACATTACCTGAAGAGGTTTCGTATCTAGTACCAAGAGTGATAAAATTTTTAAAAAAGCGTTGGTTGTAAATAATCCTTGAATTTAATGACTTTTGATTGTCTGAAAAGGTGTTTTTTGTTTCTCTATAATTTGCATATAAAGAAAGGTTTGTTTGTTCAGTTTTAATAATTTTAGCATCTAAGTAGTAGGTTTTTCTGTTATTTATTTCTGTAAACGTGTTATTTCTTATACTGTCATTATCTCTATAACTATACCCAAGTTTTGCATATACATTTGTGCTATCTCCTACACCTAAATACGCCTCATATTCTTTAAATCTATGATTAGTAAGAATAGATTCTTGTGATGGTTTTACTTTTCCATCATTAGTCTCTAGATTTAAAAATCCACCAATCCAAGAGCCAGATAAGCTCTGCTCTAACCCTGCTTTTACCCTTAGAAAATTATTATTTTGTAGCGAAGAGTTATTTGATAAAAAACTACTATTTGTATAAAAAGAAGTAGTATTAAATTGCATTTTAGACTTGATTAAGTGCTTGTTTCCATCAAAATTATCTGAAAATTTAAGTTGCTGAAATGAATAGGTTAAGAAATTTTCTTCCCCGTTTTCTAAGCTAATATCAACACCTATTTGTTGCTGGTTACCTGATGGATTAACTAAATTCCAATCCCTGTTAAACTCTACTGATTGAAATCGTTGAATGGTTTTAAAATTCTTGTGTATAAATAGATAGTTTACATCACTAGTGAGTTTCCATTTTTTATCTAACAATAGTTGTTTCCATTGTAGCTTTGTAGCAGCCCCTTTATTTAAATTATTATCTATGGAAGAGAACAAATTTTGATCACTATTACTAAATGCTAATTCTGATGAAATTACAGACTTACTAGTTGGTTTAAAGGTAGAATTCAGAACTGCTATTTGTAATTTTGTTGGAGCTATTAATTGTGTAATTGGGCGATAGTTTCCTAGATTAGTTCCAACATATATAAATACATTTCCATTGGCAAATGTGTTACCTAATATATAATCTCCCTCATTAGATCCAACATTTTTAAAAGTTACGGTAAATAAATCATCATTTTGGTTGGTAGAATATTCATAATATTCTGTTGTTCCGGTTTGTACTTTTTTATATAGAATTCTGTTTACATCATATACATCTGGATAGGCACTTTCTCCCACCATTAAATCAGTATTGTTACCAGCGTTTGCTAAAATTCCTTTTTGGATATCTGTTAAATTTGATTGTATTGGTTGATTTTTGACATCATTTTCGTTGTAAAAATATCCAGAGAGTTCAATTTTATCATCTATGTACTCTGCTTTTTCATAACTTACAAATCTATTGTAATTTCTATTCGAGTATTGAAATTCTACACGAATACGCATGTCATTAGTGATGGGAAAAATAGTGTTAAAACGAATTTCACCAATGTTATAATCTATCAGATAATCATCATTTACTCCTTTAGTAATAGCAGAACCATTTACAAACACTTTTTCACTACCGGCAATGATTACAAAGTTAGGTTCATTATTGGGACCAAATATTTTATAGGGTCCTTGATTCCCCTCATTTCCAATAAAATTATATGAACTAAACTGCCCTCTAACAATAGCGCCTGATGCAGCTGCATTTGTTTTTTTAGTAATGTTAGCGGCAACTTCTAAACCAGACACCTGTTTTTCAAAAGCTAAAAAGTAGCTTTTTTTATTCTTTAAACTAATATCTCCAGCTTTCACTCGCCAATCTTTGCTATATAATTCTAGAAATATTCTATCAAACTCTGTAATGCTTTGTGAATATCCATTTTCTTGTAGAGGAATATTTGTGTCAAAAATATTAGCACGAATAGATACTTTGTTAGAAAGTTTTCCTTCTATATTGATATCCATTGAAGAATTTGTTACTGTGCTTTGATTATTCCCTGAAGTAACCCCTCTGTTTATATATCCACTTGTTTTCAAACCTTTAAATAATGTTAACTCAGATGGTTTCTTATTAGTAGTTAAGCTATAAAGAATATTTGTATTACTATTGTTTGGTACAATAAAACGTTTATCAAAAGGGCTGTATGTTTTTGTTATAAATTCTGGATATTTAAAATACTCTATGGTAATTTCCTTGTATGTTGTGGCATCAATAATTAAAAGAGCTCTGTTATATATAATTGTATATTCAGTAGGATACAGTATTTTTTTTTGACGATCTAAAACTTTAAAATTTTGAGGATTTATAGGAATGGTATCAAACTTAATGGTGTCTTTAGTAACCATAATTTTCTTAGATCTAAAATCTGATGAATTATTTTGACCATTGGCAAAAAAGCCAACAAAAAACAGCAATAAAAACCAGACTTTTTTTATCATATACTAGTAACGTAGTAATCCTAGAATTAGTCTAAAATAGCGATTGTTGTTTTAGAGGGTTTTCATGATCTAATAACCATTTCTTTCTCCATAAACCTGCAGCATAACCTGTTAATGAACCGTCTGACCCAATAACTCTATGACACGGTATTACTATACAAATTGGGTTTTTTCCGTTGGCAGAAGCTACAGCTCTGATGGCTTTGGGCTTCCCAAGACTATTACTTTGACTAAGGTAAGATGTAGTTTTCCCAAAAGGAATTGTTATTAGTTCTTTCCAAACAGATTTTTGAAATAGAGTACCTTTAGGATTTAAAAGGATGCTAAATTTTGTACGTTTTCCATTAAAATATTCTGTCAATTGATCTACACATTCCTTCAAACATACTGGCACATGAAAAGGAGATTTTATATTTTTAAGTTGTTCTAATTTATTAATATCCTCTATAAAAATAATAGAACTAATTCCGTGGATGTTACCGCTTATTTTTAAAAAACCGATAGGAGTTTTATAATATGTGAACTTAAATTCCAAAAACTTCTTTTGAATTTTTAGTTGTAATTTTAGTAATATCATTAAAGGAAACCTCATAAATAGCAGCTAACTTTTCTACAACATAGGTAATGTAACTACTTTCATTTCTCTTTCCTCTGAAAGGAACCGGAGATAAATATGGTGCATCGGTTTCAAGAACAATATTCTGTAAAGGAATTTGAGAAAGAAATGTATCTATTTTTCCGTTCTTAAATGTGGCTACTCCGCCGATACCAAGTTTCATATTGTAAGAAATTGCTTTTTTGGCTTGTTCTAAAGTTCCAGTAAAACAATGAAAAATACCACGTAAATTTGTTGCTTTTTCTAGTTCTAATATCTCAAAAATTTCATCAAAAGCATCTCTACAATGAATCACAATTGGAAGATTTTTTTGTTTTGCCCATTGTATTTGTAACTTGAAAGCTTCTTGTTGTTCGGCCAGAAATGACTTATCCCAATATAAATCAATTCCTATTTCACCAATAGCTACAAATGATTTTTTATCTATCCAATCTTTCACATGTTGTAATTCACTTTTAAAGTTTTCTTTTACTGAGGTAGGATGCAATCCCATCATTAAAAATACATCACTTGGATAATTTTCTTTTAGAGAAAACATTCTTTCAGTATAACTACTATCAATTGCAGGAATAAAAAATCGCTGAACTCCAGCATCTTTGGCTCTTTGAATCATTGCGTCTCTATCTTGATCAAATTGCTCTGAATATAAATGTGTGTGTGTATCTGTTATCATTTTATGATGCCTAATGCTTGTTTTCCAAAACAAAAAGTGTTGTCAGAAAAATCAATTTATTTAAATGTATTTTTGACACATCAAAAATACATTTAAATGAGTGGTCTAAAAAAACTATTGTACAAAAAGAAATACATAAAAATACCTCTAAAGAAAATGGTTACAAATCACATGGAGCTAAACGCGAAAATTAATGGGGTAGCGGGTAGATTTATTTTAGATACCGGGGCTTCAAATTCTTGTGTAGGAATTGGCATGATTGATTTTTTTAAAATTCAAGCAGAAAAAAGTGAAACTAAGGCTGCGGGAGCAGGTGCAATTGATATGGAAACCCAACAATCTGAAAATAATTTTTTAGAGATTGGAAAATGGAAGAATAAAAATTTTAGTTTGGTGTTATTTGATTTGGTTCATGTAAATAAAGCGTTAACTCTTCATGAAGCTGAGGAAGTTCATGGAATTATAGGAGCTGATATTTTACAAAAAGGTAAAGCTATAATCGATTACAATAAGAATGTATTATATCTAAAAAAAATAAAAAAATAGGATTAGAATTGTATCTTTGATTCGCTAAAATAATATACCTATGAGCTTGCAAAAACAAATAATGGAAGAATTAAAAACGGCAATGAAATCGAAAGATACTGTTGCTCTTCAGGCATTAAGAGCAGTTAAATCTGCTTTTTTATTAGCAAAAACCGAAACAGGGGCAGGAGATGATTTAACAGAAGATCAAGAAATGAAAATTATTCAAAAGCAAGTGAAACAGCGTAAGGATAGCGCTGCAATTTTTATTGACCAAGGTAGGCAAGATTTAGCAGATCCAGAATTGGCTGAAATTGCAGTTCTTGAGAAGTTTTTGCCAGAAGCATTGTCTGAAGAAGCTATTGAAAAAGTAGTATTGGAAACTATTGCTAAAACTGGAGCAGAAGGTATGAAAGACATGGGTAAAGTAATGGGAATGGTTTCAAAGCAATTGGCAGGTCAAGCAGATGGAAAGACCATATCCGGAATTGTCAGAAAAAATTTAGCATAAATATATTTTTAAGGCCTCGTGGCGCAACTGAATAGCGCACTGGATTTCGGCTCCAGCGGTTGTAGGTTTGAATCCTACCGGGGTCACGAATAAATAGCACAATCAAAAAAACACCAAGCTTGGTGTTTTTTTGATTGTGCTATTTTCAAAGCGGAGCTTTGTAGGCTCAGCGAAGCTACTCCTATGAGTCTTTAAAGCTTATTTTCTAATGAATAGCTTGCTTGAGTGTTTTTTTGATTGTGCTATTTTCAAAGTGGAGCTTTGTAGTCTAAGCGAAGCTAGTTCTTCTGAGATTAAACTATATATTAATTCTCCAAACAATTTTAAAAATAAATAAAATGTCTAATAACAAGCTTTATAAATATGTGTCTGTTTGCGCAATTGCATTTCTATTAATAGAAAGAACTATTCGTAAAGTTTTTGATGTTGACTTTATGCCTAGATACGTAAAAATATTTTTGATAATTATAACCCTAATGTTTGGAGCTATCTACTGGTATAAAAAGGGAAAATGTATCTGAATAGATCAATATTGGTTCTATTCTAAGGGTTTAATTTTTAGAAATACAGCTAATATATTTTGTAAAAAAGCACCTGCCAGTTAAGATAGATGCTTTTAATTTATAATCTATTTATCCAATATTTAATAGTAACAAGAAACTTAATGATAAGGATAGGATTAAAAAATCATTTAAATTAAACCAAGATATAGTTTTTAGGAAATATGTTTTTGAATTTTTCATAATTTTAATTTTTTACAATTTATTTTTATTTACACTACAAATGTCGATTCAAACTCCCTAAAAATAAATTGTTAAATACCGTACTGTAGAAAATTAGTGATGAGTTGATTTTTTTAGAATTAGCTTTATTTATTATGAGAAAAATCAGGTATTTATACCTATTTTAAATTCCAATTATCCTATTAATTTTACTCAAAAATAAATTATGATAAAAGGTATACTAATAATCCTAATGAAATTCTTCACTGTTTTGAATGACTTATTATTAGTATGGTTATAAATTTAACACAAGATATAGACAATAAAAAACCTCCATATGGAGGTTTTTTTATTGTATGTATTATCAAAATTATTCCATATTGGCAGGAGAGCTTAGTTCAGGTATTAATACTTGATGTCTAATCATTCTTCCATTTGGCTCCAGACTTTTATCAACTTTTTGTGAATCTTGTTCATAGGCATCTTTTCCATATAGTTCATCATATTTCGCAATCATGTCAATAAGTGGTTTTCCATAATCAGTATTTTGTCCTGTGAAATTCTTATGATGAAATCTTACCTGTACAACATTTCCATCACATCCAGAATTACAATATAATACGTTCATGTTTTGTCCATAATTAGAGGCTACCATAGCTTTTTTTACTCGCTCTCTAAATCTCCAAAAGTCTTTTTCTCCTGAGTCTTTATAGTTGTAAAAGATAATTCTACGATGGTTAACTCTATCCATGTTTTCGTTATAATAAGACATGTTTTCATTCATAGACCACATATAATTTCCAGAGGATTTATGAAGTGACCCAACCTTTTTCTGCCACCATTTATTTCCCTCTGTGTCTACTTTGTCTAATTCTTGAATAGAATCTGACACCTGCATTCGTACAAAATTTTGAGCATTTTTTCCTGTTAAGATTTGAAATGTTAAGTATCTAGTTTGTCCCTTTTTACTATTGTACATTTTTGTTTTTTGTGCAAACCCTCAAAGAATTCCTCCATGTTTTCTTGATCAACAGTTAATAATCTTGATTGAATAATTTGCGCATTTATTGATGTTACCATCAATATAAATGACAATGTGTAAATAATTTTTTTCATTTGATGTTTTTTAAATTAATAATTGATTGTTTAAATATAGCAATTATTAATTGCATATAAAAACTAATTATAGATGAATTTGATTGTTATCTTCATTTATAGGGAGTTTAAATTTTAATCTTAATTGGGTATAGTGTATATGATATTAATTTTTTAGCTTTGTAAAAATTAAACCCCTAAATCTATGAAAACCCTATTAATTTCGATAGCGGCACTACTTGCTACTAGCAATGCAAATTCCCAAACTAAACTATTAAATGATACCAAAACAGTAAAAGTTTCTACTGTTAGAGAAAAGTCAAATTTTAAAGCTGGTCTTAGTAAAATAGACTCAGATTATTTTATTACCTACAGAGATGTGAAATATGAAACAATGTCTAGCAATGAAATAATTAAAATTGGAGGGATAGATAAGTTAAAAGAGTTCAAACAATCTATTGTTAAAGTCATTAAAAGTAATGAGTTATCTGCGTTTAAATTAGATGGAAAAACTCTAAGTCTTATTCCACACAAGTCAAAGGGTGCCTACATTAATATTTTAGACAAATACATGAAGTTTGAGATGGGCTACTGGTCATTAAAGAAATTAGAAAAATTGATTCCAGAGTCTGAATTAGACTAACTATTTTTATTTACAATTGATTTCTTTGTCAGATAAGACTTTAAGATTCGTTGAACATCCCTGTTGTCTTGCTGAGGTTGAAGATACAGTTGATAATCATCTGTATCTTCAATTTTGATTTTCTTATCTATGTAACCAAAACCTTGGTAAATACCATTTAAAATTAAAACAAACCCAGTTTCTTTGGTATTCCTACCTTTTTCTTTGATGACTAGGTTTTCTGTTTGAAGTCCTAGAGAATTTATTGCATCATAAACTCTTTTATTATAATCATTTGGAGATTCTTTACCAGAACACACTCCCTTGCATTGCTTCAGCTGATAATGAAAGCAGGAATTAACATTCGTTTGAAGATGACAGTATTTAGGACACAGTTCAAAAGCTGAACATATTTTTTCTAACACATTTCTACATTCTGCAACTGAATAGAATTTCAAGAGTGGTTTTGAGATTAATTTTAATCTATTGTATGCTAAATGCACTATGCCTTTTTGATCTGTATAGGAAAACATTGCGACGGCTTCTCCAGATTTACGTTGAGCTCTATTGAATTTTGGATAGAGTTTTTTAATTTCAGAAGATTCATGTAAAAGAGCTATTAACTCACTTCCGGTTTCTTTAAAAGTAATATTAGCAGTTTCTAAGCACATGGTTCTTTCTTTTTTCTTTTTATCGTAAAAATGACTGATAACTCGTTGTTTGATATTATTAGCTTTACCAACATAAATAACTTCTTTTTGTTGATTTTTAAAATAATAAATACCGTGTGTCTCTGGTAAATTATCAACTACTTGTTTGTCTACTAACGGAGGTAATGTGGCCTCTCGAGACCGCGGGTTTAAAAAACTATTGATGGTAAAATTAGTATCTCTTTTAATGAGTCTTCGGAAAAGTTCTACAGTAGCTTCTGCATCTCCTTTAGCTCTGTGTCTAGCGGCTATTTTTATACCCTCAGATTCACAAATATTACCTAGGCTATAAGATGGAAGATCTGGAATTATTTTGCGAGTTAATCTTACTGTACACAGTTTTTTTCTTTTAAAATTAAAGCCTAAACTTTTAAATTCATCTCTAATAATATTGTAATCAAAATTTACATTATGTGCAACAAAAATGGTATCCTTTGTAAATTCTTCTACTTTTTTTGCAATTTCATAAAATTTTGGTGCAGTTCTAACCATGGCTTCAGTAATGCCTGTAAGATTGGTTATGAAATGTGGGATTTTTTGTTCTGGATTTACTAACGAAGTAAATTCATCTATAATTTTATTTCCATCAAAATTAAAGATAGATATTTCTGTTATTTTTTGACCTTTAGGGCTGTTTCCAGTGGTTTCTATATCAACGACTGAATACAATTTTAGGCAATTTGATTTTTAAGATTTGAGATGGTTTCAATAGGATGGTCGCTCTTAAACACATAACTACCAGCAACCAATACATCTGCACCAGCCTCAATAAGTTTGTTTGCATTTTTATTAGTAACTCCACCGTCTATTTCTATTTGGCAATTAGATTCAGAAAATTCTATTAAATGTTTTAATTGAGATACTTTTTTATAGGTATTTTCTATGAATGATTGTCCTCCAAAACCTGGGTTTACACTCATAATACAAACAAGGTCTACATCTTTTATTACATCTTCTAATACAGCAACTGGTGTATGCGGGTTTAAAGCAACACCAGCTTTCATACCAGCATCTTTAATAGCCTGAATAGTTCTGTGAAGATGCTTACAAGCTTCGTAATGAACGGTTAAAATAGAAGTTCCTAGTTCTGCAAAAGTTTTAATATATCTATTAGGATCCACAATCATTAAGTGCACATCAATAGTTTTTGTTGCATGTTTGGAAATAGCTTTTAATACTGGCATACCAAAAGAAATATTTGGAACAAAAACACCATCCATAATATCTATATGAAACCAATCTGCCTCACTCGCATTAACCATTTCTATATCTCTTTGTAAATTGGCAAAATCCGCGGCAAGAATTGATGGAGCTATTAGTTTACTCATTTTTTTAAAATTTAATTTCTGAAGTAAAAATAAGGATATAAAAAAGAAAACTCTCGAAGAATTTTCGAGAGTTTTTAATCTTTTGTTGACAACGTATTATTATTATCCTAGGTAGGTCATTAAGATTTTACTTCTAGAAGTGTGTTTTAATCTTCTAATTGCCTTTTCTTTTATTTGACGAACTCTTTCTCTAGTCAGATCAAAAGTCTCTCCAATTTCTTCTAAAGTCATTGGTTGGTGTTCTCCCAAACCAAAATACAACTTAACAACATCTGCTTCTCTAGGAGTTAATGTTTCTAAAGCCCTGTTTATTTCTATACGTAAAGATTCGTGTAATAATTTTCTATCTGGGTTTGGTGATTCACCAGAATTTAAAACATCATATAAATTTGAGTCTTCACCTTCTATTAAAGGAGCATCCATAGAAACATGACGCCCAGAATTTTTCATAGACTCTTTTACGTCGTTAACAGTCATATCTAACTTCTTAGCAATTTCTTCTGCACTCGGAGGTCGCTCATTTTCTTGTTCTAAGAAAGCGTACATTTTATTAATCTTATTAATAGATCCAATTTTGTTTAAAGGCAAACGAACAATACGAGACTGTTCTGCTAGGGCCTGTAAAATAGATTGACGAATCCACCATACAGCATAAGATATAAATTTGAAACCTCTAGTTTCGTCAAAACGCTTAGCAGCTTTAATAAGACCAAGGTTTCCCTCATTAATTAAATCAGGTAATGTTAATCCTTGATTTTGATATTGTTTTGCTACAGAGACAACAAAACGAAGATTAGCTTTCGTCAATTTCTCAAGAGCAGTTTGGTCTCCAGCTTTGATACGTTGAGCTAATTCAACTTCTTCGTCTGCAGTAATTAAATCTACTTTTCCAATTTCTTGTAAATACTTGTCTAATGAAGCGGTTTCTCTATTAGTTACTTGCTTCGTAATTTTAAGTTGTCTCATCTAATTTGTAGAATTATTTAGCTGTTAATTTTGTGCTTGTATATTATTATACGGTAAACTTTCTCATAATGTTACAAAAGAAAGTTTATTTAAAAAAATTAGGGAAATTATTTTTTATTTTTATCTTTGTAACTGATAATATCAAAAAATTGAATTTTCAGATGAAAATATAAAGGTTGGGGGACATTTCATATATATGTCAAATGAAAAATTCATCAAAAAAGCTAACTATTTTTATAGTTAGCTTTTTTATTAAAATAGACCATTTATCTGTGAATCTATTCTGTCAATTATATATCCTAGATCTTCTTGATTAGCAACAAAGTCTATATTATCTACATCAATAACTAATAATTTCCCTTTTTTATAAGTAGATATCCAAGCTTCATATCGTTCATTTAATCTACTTAAATAATCAATACTTATGGAGTTTTCATATTCTCTTCCTCTTTTGTGAATTTGACTTACTAATGTAGATATATCTGCTCTTAGATAAATAAGCAGGTCTGGAGGTGTTACCAGCTTTTCCATTAATTCAAAAAGAGAATTATAGTTATGGTAGTCTCTATTTGTCATTAATCCCATGGCGTGAAGGTTAGGGGCAAAAATATGTGCATCTTCATAGATAGTTCTATCTTGAATAATATTCTTACCACTTTTTCTCAATTCTAGAATTTGACTAAAGCGACTGTTTAGAAAGTATACTTGTAAGTTAAAGGACCATCGTTCCATTTCCCCATAAAAATCATCTAGGTAAGGATTTTCATCTACAGACTCATAATGAGGTTTCCAGTTGTAATGTCTTGCTAATAATTTAGTTAAAGTAGTTTTTCCGGCACCAATGTTTCCGGCAATAGCTATGTGCATAGATTCGTATAAAAAAATTAAAAAAGGGAAGCTAAAGATACTTAAAATTTAGAAATCTAACCTAACTAAATTGTAAGTTTATACCCAACGCCTCTCACATTAATAATTTTAATTTTTGTGTCTTTTGAAAGCTTTTTTCTCAATTTAGTAATAAACACGTCCATACTTCTAGCGTTAAAGAAATCATCATTTCCCCATAATTTCTTTAAAATAAAAGACCTATCTAATATTCCATTTCGTTTTTCTGATAAGTGAAATAATAATTCTGATTCTTTATTAGTTAGCAAAACCTCTTCATTTGAGAAATGAAGTACTTGTTTGGTGTAATTAAAAATATAGTTGCCAATAGCAATTTTTGACGTATCCTTTTTAATTTTATTTCGATCTAGTAGCGCTTTAATTCTAACAATTAACTCCTCCATCGAAAAAGGTTTTTTTAAATAATCATTTCCTCCATGGTCAAAACCGTCCAAAACATCTTTTGTTTGAGACTTAGCAGTTAAAAAAATGATGGGAATAGAGGTATTTTCTTTTCGTATTTCTTTGGCTAGAGTAAAACCATCTTTTATTGGCATCATAACATCGAGTACTAATATATCCGGGTTTCTTTGGAGGTAATAATCATAGGCAACTTTACCATTAGGAGCATGGTATACTAAAAAACCTCTGGTTTCTAGACTTTCTTTAAGAATTTGACCTAAACTAGGTTCATCTTCTGCTAAAACAATTTTTATTTTACTCATTAGGGATTTGTAATTTAAAGATGGTGTTGTCAAAACTTGATGAAACCTTTAAAGAACCATTGTGTTTTTCTATTATTTTTTGGGTGTAATACAAACCAATACCAAAACCTTTTACATCATGAGTGTTGCCTTTAGGCACTCGGTAAAATTTGTCAAAAATTCTTTCTTGCTGACTCTTATCTATTCCTTTTCCATTATCTGCAACAGAAATCTCAGTTACATTCAATACAGAATTTAGAGTAACTTCAATACTATCTCCACCATATTTAATGGCGTTATCAACTAAATTTGAGATAGCATTTTCAAAATGAAAGCGATCTATTTTTAATATCTTAGAATCTATATTTGTTGTGAAGTTGATCTCTTTTTTGGTTAATAATTCAAATTTCTTAGCAATTTTAGCTATTAAATCAACAATATTTGTTGGTTCTTTCTGTAATAGTAAGCTTTCAGAATCAAGGGTAGCGGTTTCCAACAATTTCTCAACCATTTGATGTAATTTTTTTAGCTGAAATGCTGAAATAGCGGCATATTTTTTTGTTTTTTCTTTATTGTCTATTACATTAAAACTTTCAATAGCCTCAATAGCGGTCGAAACTGTTGCTATTGGAGTTTTAAATTCATGGGTGATATTATTGATTAAATCATTTTTAATTTCAGCTAACTCTTTTTGGGTACTTATTATTTTTAATAAGTAAATCAAACAAAAAATTACAGAAAGAGACAATAGTAATGATAATAAGATTCCAGTAGAGCTTTTTTTCAACGCTTCAATAGTAGGATCTTCGTAATAAGCTCTTAGATTTTGATTTGGTCTTAAAAAAGTAGATTTAGAATTTGAAAATAAGCTTAGTTCAATATCTTCGGCTTTATTGCTTCCCCCAACTTTAATATCTTTTTCTAGTAAAACTAGATAATGAGGTGTTTTGATGCCTTTTTTTGAAAGTTGATTGGTGAAAATAGAATCTAGTCTAGTAAAATTTATCTCATCATTATTAAGTGCAATCACAACAGATTGAATACCTTTTAGAAATTTTAAACTATCAGAATTAACTTTAAACCTTTGAATTTCTGGTTGATATTTAGTTGACGCTTTAGGGGTTACTTTTTTATCGTTATATTCAAAATTAATAGTATCGGTGATTAAAATAGAAGAAGGTAAGCTATCACCAATGGACCCATAAATTTCTGCTAATTTTCTTGGAACTGAACTAGCATCTATATCTCCGCTATAATCAGAACTAATTTTGATGGAGGAAATGCTAACTTTAGACTTAGATGAATTAATGTCCTCATTCCAAAAATCTTTTAAAAAGCTACTTTTACTATTAATGCTATCATAGTCTATGCTAGTAAAAAAATTAGATTTAGAAAGATCTGTATAGTATTCATCAATGGCAATATCTAGGCTGCTTTGAATTTCATTCTTTACTCTTTGTTTATTGTCTACATAATTATTATAGTTCCAATACAATTGAACCGCAATAGTTAAGACGATTGTTGCAGTGATAAAATATAAACTCCAATGCTGTTTTTTTGCGTTCATTTCTCAAATGTAATGAGTAAATTATTATTAAAACAATTGGTTAACAAACGTTAACACTCATTAACTCAATAACTCAAATTTCTAGATCATCTTTGTAGCAATAATAATGTTAAACGATAAACTAAAAAATATGAAACTATTAATGTTAAAAACTTTTATATTGTCTTGTCTTATTACAGGAAGCATGTTTGCTCAAGACTTTTCAGGAAGAGCTACTTACAAGACACACAGAAAATCATCATTTGAATTAGACAGTACTACCATGGCTGCAAATCCAGGAATTCAAGAACAAATGGAGGCTCAAATGAGAAAAATGTTTCAAAAGACGTTTATACTAGATTTCACCAAATCAGAATCTATGTACAAAGAAGAACAAGAATTAGATACTCCTAAAGGGCCACCAGCTAATGGTGGTTCAATGATAATGATGATAGGCGGCGATAGCGGATCAGATATATTATATAAGAATATTTTAGAAAAAAGAATGGCTAATAAAACAGAATTGATGGGGAAAGTCTTTTTGATAAAAGACAACCTTGTAACCTATGATTGGAAATTAACAGGAGAAACAAAGAATATAGGAAATTATACCTGTTACAAAGCTGTATTTGAGAAAGAAGAAGAATCTATTGAAATAAATATGATTGATGGTGATGTTAAAGAAGAAAAAGTACTAAAAAAAAGAACCCTAGTTGCCTGGTATACTCCAGATATTCCGATTAGTAATGGGCCAAGAGATTATGGAGGTTTACCTGGGTTAATATTAGAAGTTAATGACGGAGATCTAACCATTGTATGCTCGGAAATCGTATTAAACCCAAAAGAAGTTAAAGAAATTAAAGAACCTATTAAGGGAAAAATAGTTACAAGAAAAAAGTTTGGAGATATTACTAAAGAAAAAACAAAAGAGATGATGGATCGTTTCAGAAGTAGAGACGGTAAAGGGCTAGAGATAAGAATTGGCGGATAACTGCAAGTTGTTTATTCCATTACATTAAACTTTTAAGTTTTTTTTAAGTCATATAGTTTTTTAATAAAATTACATTTACACAAATTAATTAAATATAAAACTATGAAACAACTAACAACTCTATTATTACTTTTATTCACTACAGTTACTTTTTCTCAAAAAAAGTTTGAAGGTAAAGCTACCTATATGTCTAAAAGAACTATGGATATGTCTCGTTTTGATAAAATGAGTGAGCAGCAGAAAAAACAAATGAAAGCGCGTTTCAAAAATTTTTTAGAAAAAACCTATACACTTAGCTTTAATAAATCTGAATCATCATTCAAAGAGAATGTAACTCTTGACGCTCCTGGGACCTCAGGACCAAGTTGGGGTAGAAGTAATGGTCAGGGCTCTATATACAAAGATCTTAAAACTAAAGAAATGATTGAGGATGTAGAGCAATTTAGCAAACGTTTTAGAGTCCAGGAAGAGATGGAATTACCCAAATGGGAAATGTCTGGAGAAACTAGACAAATAGGACAATATACTTGTTACAAAGCCACAATGATAAAGATAGACAAGGAAATAGATTGGGGAAGTATTTTTGGCAGAAGAGGTAGAGGTGCTAAAAAGAACGATTCAACCAAAACAAAACAAGCCAAACCTCCCGTAAAAACTCAGTTAGTTACTGCATGGTATACTCCACAAATTCCTGTAAGTGCAGGGCCTGAAAGATATTGGGGTTTACCAGGTTTGATTTTAGAAATTAATGCAGGAAGAACTACGATGCTTTGTACAGAAATTGTTATCAATCCTGAAGAAGCTGTTGAAATTAAAAAGCCCTCTAAAGGGAAAGAAGTTTCTAGAGATGAATATGATATAATGATGAAAAAGAAATCAGAGGAATTGAGAGAGCAATTTCAGAACAGAAGAGGCGGAGGTAGACGATTCTAAATCAATAAAAAATAAAAATGAAAATAAAAAAGATACTTACACTAGTCATTTTCATGACTACATTATTTACTAATGCTCAAATTAAATTAACAGGTGTTGTTAAAGACAGTATTGGTCCACTAGAAATGGCAAATGTAATTGCTCTAGATACCGTTGCTAAAAAAATTACATCCTATGGATTTACAGATGCGAATGGTCAATACAAATTAGATCTTCAAAAAAACACGGTCTACAATATTAAGATTAGCTACATAGGGTTAAAATCTGTTGATGCATATATAAAAACAAAAGATACGGATCTAGTCAAAAACTATGAAATGTCAACCGACAACATGTTAGATGAAATCACGATTGTATCTAAAATGCCTGTTCGAATTGAAGGAGATACCATTATCTATAATGCAGATTCATTTAAAAATGGATCTGAACGAAAGTTAGAAGATGTCCTTAAAAAGTTGCCAGGTGTAGAGGTTAATGACGCTGGTGAAATTGAAGTTGAAGGGAAGGTAGTAGAGAAAATAATGGTAGATGGGAAAGAATTTTTTAGTGGAGACACTAAATTAGCTACAAAGAATATTCCTTCCAACGCAGTTGACAAAATTCAAGTGTTAAGAAATTATGGAGATGTAAGTCAATTAAGAGGAGTTCAAGACAATCAAGATAGAGTAGCCATAAATATAAAGCTAAAAGAAGGGAAGAAGAATTTCTGGTTTGGTGACGTTACTGCTGGACTTGGAAATGCTACAAACGACGATTTATATCTTTTTCAGCCAAAATTATTTTATTATACACCAAAATACACGATTAATATTATAGGTGATCTTAATAATCTTGGAGATGTAGTATTGGATAGAAATGACATCAGAGGTTTTGGTGGTGGTTTTAGAAGTCAAAGCCCTTCAAACGGAACAAATTTAAGTATAGGAAGTGCTGGCCTAGGATTTTTAAATGCAAATTCAAGAAACGCCAATCGAATAGAAACCAAATTAAGTGCAATAAATTACAGTTACTCACCAACTGAAAAATTAGATTTAAGTGGGTTCTTAATATGGTCTAGTAATAGCAACGGTCAAAAAAATAATATCACACAAAGTTTTAATGATGACCCTTCTAGAAATGATTTTGTCCAGAGTCTTACAGATCAATTTAGTAACACAGGTTTGTTTAATTTTAGAAGTATTTACAAAAAGAACTTCAATAGCCAAGTAAATTATGATGTAACGGGAAGGTTTTCTAACGAACGAAGAACAGATAATGTAAACTCGCAAGTGTTGAGTGATATTTCAGAATTAGAAAAATCTACACCTTATAAAATTGATCAGAGTCTAAGTTATTTTTATACCATCAACGAAAAAAATATTCTTGCTTTAGAAATGAAGCATCTTTTACAAGATGAAGACCCATTTTATGTAGCCTTATTAGAAAATGATCCTTTAAACAATAATACACCAGAAGCAGATGGTTTTGATAGTACAGCAAACGTATTAGGTTTAGATACAGGCCTAGATTTATATGAGTTAAATCAAAACAGACGGGTGAAATCTAATCAATTAGATGCTAAGTTAGATTACTATTATATTTTAAATGAAAAAAGTAATTTGAATTTTGTTGGAGGTACGATTTTAAGCAAACAGAATTTTGATTCTAGATTCTTTCAGGTTTTAGATAATCAAGGAACAACCTTAGATCCAATTCCTACTTTTGGAACAGATTTACAGACCTCTAACGACATAGAGTATAAATTTACAGACTTATATCTTGGATTAAGATATAGAGTAAAGTCAGGTATTTTTACTTTTAGTCCAGGGTTTACAGCCCATGCATACAATACAAACAATTCTCAATACGGTACAGATTTCTTTAAAGACACGTTTCAAAAACTCTTACCTGAATTTAAAGTGATCATGCAGTTTAAACGTAGTGAAAGTTTGACGTTTGATTACAGACAACAGGTTAATTTTACAGACGTAAATCAATTGGCTAAAGGATTGGTAGCAAATGGGTATAATGCATTTTTTGCAGGAAACTCAGAGGTTATGAATGCTAGTTTACACAATATAAGCTTATTTTATAGAAGTTATAATTTATACAATGCAAGTAATGTTTTTGCTAGAGTAGCATATACAAAAACAATTGATCAAATTAGTACAGATTTTAATTTTGTACCTGGATCTGTTGTGTCGTTCAGAACCAATTTAAATTCTCCTTTCGATAATGAAACCCTTTCAGCTTTTGGTCGTGTAGGAAAAACATTTAAAAAAATAAGAACTTCTTTAGGAGGTAATTTCACTTATTCTAAAAGCTTTCAATTTTTACAAGGAAATGTAAATGAAAATTTATTGTACAACCATTCTTACAATACCAGCATAGGAACTAATTTTACAAAGGCACCTAATGTTAGTTTGAGGTATCGATTATCTTTTACAGACCAAATTAGTGGTAATAGAGATGACTTTAACACAGTTACTCACGTTCCATCCTTAAATTTTGATG
>Ga0209223_10001959_pt1 | contig 21520 bp, 19 predicted proteins | sample COG_06_FD_184750 | JGI IMG/M metagenome (GOLD analysis project Ga0209223, IMG submission 184750) | Pelagic Microbial community sample from North Sea - COGITO 998_met_06 (SPAdes) (version 2) | ecosystem: Environmental > Aquatic > Marine > Neritic zone/Coastal water | place: Helgoland, sampling...
CTATATTAGCTATTATAATAATGATAGAATATCTGGGAGACTAAAAGGAATGAGCCCGATAAAATATCGAGCTCATTATTCTAATTAGTATAATATTAATCGTCCAACTTTTGGGGTGCTGTCCAATCATTAAGGGCTTTTTTTGATTTCAATATTTTTTTTTTAATTCTTTGATGATATTGATAATATGAAACACCCCTCCTATTACTTTTTGAGATTCTGTGAGAACATTAATCAAAACCTCATTTATTTTTTCTGCAAAAGAGGAAGAAAGCTGCTTCCCTTCAAACCTTAAAAACCTTTTGGCAATATCTGGTAATATTTTTAAAACCAAGTTTTGAGGGTTAACGGAAGTCTGAAATTTTTGTTCTACTATTTTTTCTTGTAGCGCAATCTCTGTCTTTAAGATTTCTTTTTGCAAATGAAAATTTGACTTTTTCATAGTTTCATTTTTAAAAAGGAATATTTCTATCCAGATAATTAATAAATATTTTACGTATTATTTTTTTACGCTTCCACAATAAAATCAGCATCGTTAGCAACAACAAGGAGGAAAAGACTACAAACCCAAGATAATCACTATCAAAAATAGCATTTAACAACAACGCCAATGTAAAACCAAAGAAAAATAAAAAACAGAAAAATAAAAAAATAAAAACGATATCAAAAACCAGTTTTGCTCTGATATCAGCAACTTTTTCCGTTGCTTCAAATTTAAATAACTTTAATTTTAACTCTATGTATTTTGTAATTTCTTCTTTCATTAAATCCTTACATTTAAACTAGTTCTTTGCCTTCAATTTCTTTCTCCAACGCATTGATTTTTTCTTTCAGGACATCTACTTTTTCTGAAGTAAACTCTCCCCCTTTTTCTATCAATTCATTGATTTTTTCTTTTAAGAGGTCTATTTTTCCTAAAAGCTCATCACGTGTTTCATCACCAGTACTTGGCGCCAATAATACTCCGGCAACTGCTCCTACGAACAGTCCCACTATTAAACCTGCAATCCATTTTGAAGTTGAACTCATAGCTTTTCGTTTTTTATATTCTCTCAAAAATACTGAGAAAAAAACAAATAAACTATCTAGTTTGGAATTACTAAAATGATTGGAAATAAATTCCTTCGTTTGAAACTTTTATTTTAGTCAATACTATCTGAAATATTTCCCCCGAATCGATAGACAACTTATAATATTTAATCTCTGTGTTATTTTGTAAAAAGGAGATTAATTTTTTAACGACATAAGTATCTTCAAACAAAAAAGTATCAAAGGCGAACTTCTCTTTTTCAAAAAAAGCATAATCTAATTTCTTTTTAAGTTTCATTTTAAAAATCGCAGTCTCTTGCTCTACCCCAATATAAAAATTATCAGCTTCAAAATCTTTTTCAGCTTCTGCATCTCCGAAAGCATGAAAAACAAAATTAGATTTTTTCACAAGTTCCGTCATGCCACTTTATTTAAATTTTGACTCCGGCGTTGCTTTACCACCTAAAGGAATGGCTTTCTTAAGATTTTCAATGATGTTAAAGGTAGCAGGACATATTTCTGCATTTTTTACCGTAAGATCGGTAATCTGAATAAATTTTTTACGATTTGTATGTGGATACTCACTACAGGCCTTCGGGCGTACATCATAGATCATACAAGTATTATCATTTTCATCTAAAAAATGACATGGCACCTGTTGCAGCACATAAAAGTCATCAGAATCTCTTTCTAAAAACTGTTCAATAAATTTAAACTCCTTCATTCTAAAATGCTTAGATATTCTTTGAATATCCTTTTCAGTAAAAATAGGGCTAGAAGTTTTACAACAATTGGCACAGGTCAAACAATCTGTTTTTTCAAACTCTTTATCATGCAAGTCGCGCATTGTTAAATCCAAAGTCTTTGGAGTACGTTTTTTCAAACGTTGAAAATATTTTAAAGTTTCCTTTTCAACTTCTTTCGCATCTTTGTGTAAAGACGCAAGTCTAGCTTCCATATTTGCCATAACAATTCGCTTAGATTAGTCAACAAAGATACGCTTATTGCTGTAGTAAAAAACCCTTTTTGTTTAGTTGTTCCTTAGAACCAAATATTTTTCAAAAATAATTATTTAAACCATCTAATTATTGTTAAATTTGCAGCTCAAAATTCCAAGATAAATGAGTATTCAAAACACTTTAACAATTGCTGTAAAAGAAGCTGCGGCTAAAATTTTTGATAAAGAAATAGAAAACGTAGAATTTCAAGCTACGAAAAAAGATTTCGAGGGAGATATTACCGTTGTTATCTTTGCTTTATTGAGAACTATCAAAGGAAATCCTGCTGCCATTGGAGAGCAAATAGGTACTTACCTTAAAAAAAATGTGGCCATTGTAGACGACTTTAATGTGGTTAAAGGTTTTTTAAATCTTGTAATTTCTGAAAACTTTTTTGTGGATAGCTTTGCAACACTTTATCCAGAAAAAAACTTTGGGATTGTAAGTCCTAAAAAAGAGGAAAAAGCTGTTATGGTAGAATATTCTTCTCCTAACTCTAACAAACCTTTACATCTTGGTCATGTTAGAAATAATTTATTAGGATTCTCTGTATCAAATATCATCGCTGGTGCAGGTAAAAAAGTTTTCAAAACTCAAATTATCAATGACCGTGGAATTCATATTTGTAAAAGTATGATTGCCTGGGAAAAATTTGCTCCTAATGGAAATGATGGAAAAAAAGAGAACCCTGAAAACACTGGAATCAAAGGTGATAAACTTGTAGGGAATTATTATGTAGCTTTTGACAAAGCTTATAAGGAAGAGATCAATGAATTGATTAGCAAAGGTCTTTCTGAAGAGGAAGCTAAAAAACAAGCTCCAATTTTACTAGAGGCGCAAGAGATGCTTTTAAAATGGGAATCTGGTGATGAAGAAGTGATCGCTCTTTGGAAAAAAATGAATCAATGGGTGTACGACGGATTTGATGTTTCTTACAAAAATATTGGTGTTGCGTTTGATAAAAATTATTATGAAAGTGATACTTATATCCTAGGAAAAGATGTTGTTGCAGAAGGATTGAAAAAAGCAATCTTTGAGCAAGATGAAGATGGATCTGTATGGATTGATCTAACTGATGAAGGTTTGGACAGAAAAATTGTACAAAGATCAGATGGAACTTCTGTTTATATCACCCAAGATATTGGAACTGCTATAGAGCGTTTCAAAGATTATGATATCGACTCTCTTACGTATACCGTTGGAAACGAACAAGATTACCACTTCAAAGTTTTGTTTTTAATATTGAAAAAACTTGGTTTTTCATGGGCAGATAATATGTTTCACCTTTCTTATGGAATGGTAGATTTGCCTTCTGGTAAGATGAAATCTAGAGAAGGTACCGTTGTTGATGCGGATGATTTGATGGAAGAAATGACCAATACTGCGAGAGAAATATCTCAAGAACTTGGAAAATTAGATGGTTACTCTGATGAGGAGAAAGAAGAGTTATACAAAATCATAGGAATGGGTGCTTTGAAATACTATATTTTAAAAGTAGATCCTAAAAAGAGAATTTTATTCGATCCTAAAGAGTCCATTGATTTTAATGGAAACACCGGACCATTTATTCAATATACCTATGCTAGAATTCAGTCAATTTTAAGAAAAGCTAATTTTGATTATACAACGCTAATTTCAAACATCTCTATTAGTGCTAAAGAAAGAGGCGTTATCAAACAATTACAATTGTTTCCAGAAACGGTTCAATTAGCTTCTAAAAATCAAAGTCCAGCTTTGATTGCTAATTACACTTATGACTTGGTAAAAGAGTACAATTCTTTTTACCAAAGTTCTTATATTTTAGGATGTGAAGAGGAAGACCTAAAAATATTCAGAACGCAATTGTCTAAAAAAGTGGGTGAAGTTATAAAATCAGCCTTCAACTTATTAGGAATAGCTGTTCCAGAAAGAATGTAGAATAAATAGATGATTCTAGACAAAAAAAAATTCGGAATAGAACTAATTAAAGCTACCTTAAAAATCACCATTGCTGGTGTTGTTTTAGGGTTTCTTCATGAACGCCATATTCTTTTAGCATTTTTATTAGCTGCTAGAACTATTCAAGTCACTTATAATCTTAGTTTTAACAATGGCTCTAAAAATTGGATCATCCCTATTGGAATGCTTTTCACAGCCATAAGTGGATTGATTATCGAATACATTGGAGTTACCTATAACTTATGGGAATACCACAATATAGATCCTATTCTTCCCTATTGGCTGCCTTTCGCTTGGCTTTTATCTTTTCCATTTATTTATAAAATAGAAAAAAACTTAATCCAGACACTTTCACACAAAACACTAAAAAATAAACTCATTATTATTGGTCTTATTTCATTTGTTTTTCCTGCCTTTGGAGAAATGATTACGATCGCTTTAGGGGTTTGGACTTATTATGTACCCTATCAATTATTTGGAGTTCCTTTTTTAGCCTTTTTAGTACTTCCCTTGTTACATATCTGTATCAATTTAGCGCTTTTCAAAATATGCGAAAAAAGCCATATTGCAGATCCTGTTTTTAATAGTTCCTTATCATAACAAAGCATATTTAACATTTTTTTCAGCATTCTTATAAGTTTTTAAGGGTGCTATTTTTTGAAATAATCAACTTTACTGAAGCAGAATCCACATACCTCCAAGAAAACCGTATAGTTTTTTATCATAAAACAAATCTTAAGATCAAAAATTACACTTTTGATAAATAAGCATTGAAATTGTAAAAATAAATATAGATTCATTAAATTTGCATGCCTTTAATTTAGGCAACTATGTTTGATTTTCACAAACATAGATTTTGAAAAAGTTAGACAACAAAAAATCATATACAATGAAATACGACGTAATAGTTATTGGAAGTGGACCTGGTGGTTATGTAACTGCGATTAGAGCTTCTCAGTTAGGATTTAAAACTGCTGTAGTAGAAAAAGCTGAAATAGGTGGAATTTGTTTAAACTGGGGTTGTATCCCAACAAAAGCATTATTAAAAAGTGCTCAAGTATATGATTACTTAAAGCATGTTGATGACTATGGTTTGAAAGCTGAAGCTATCGATAAAGATTTTGAAGCTGTAATCAAAAGAAGTCGTGGTGTTGCTGATGGAATGAGCAAAGGAGTAAACTTCTTAATGAAGAAAAATAAAATTGATGTAATCAATGGTTTTGGAAAAATCAAAACTGGTAAAAAAGTAGACGTTACTGCAGAAGACGGAACGGTTACTGAATACAGTGGAGACCATATCATTATTGCAACAGGTGCTAGATCTCGTGAATTGCCTAACTTACCACAAGATAGTAAAAAAGTAATTGGATACCGTAAAGCAATGACGTTGCCTAAACAACCAAAGAAAATGATTGTTGTTGGTTCTGGAGCAATTGGTGTTGAGTTTGCACACTTTTACAACTCAATGGGTACAGATGTAACAATTGTTGAGTTCATGCCAAACGTAGTTCCTGTTGAGGATGCTGATGTTTCAAAACAATTTGAAAGATCATTAAAGAAATCTGGAATCAAAGTAATGACAAATTCTTCTGTAGAATCTGTAGATACTTCAGGTGATGGAGTTGTTGCTACGGTAAAAACTAAAAAAGGAGAAGAGAAATTAGAAGCTGATATTTTATTATCTGCTGTAGGAATCAAATCTAACATTGAAAACATTGGATTAGAAGATGTTGGAATTGTTGTAGATAGGGATAAAATTTTGGTAAACGACTTTTATCAAACAAACATACCTGGTTATTATGCAATTGGAGATGTCGTTCCTGGACAAGCTTTAGCGCACGTTGCTTCTGCAGAAGGAATTACTTGTGTTGAAAAAATAGCTGGATTGCATACGGAAGCTATCGACTATGGAAATATTCCTGGTTGTACTTATGCTTCTCCCGAAATTGCATCTGTTGGTATGACAGAAGCGAAAGCAAAGGAAGCTGGATACGATATCAAAGTTGGTAAATTCCCATTCTCTGCTTCTGGTAAAGCAAGTGCTGCTGGAAACAAAGACGGTTTTGTAAAAGTTATCTTTGATGCTAAGTATGGCGAATGGTTAGGATGCCATATGATTGGTGCTGGTGTTACAGATATGATTGCTGAAGCGGTTTTAGGACGTAAATTAGAAACTACAGGTCATGAAGTATTAAAAACAGTTCACCCTCACCCAACAATGAGTGAAGCGGTTATGGAAGCTGTTGCAGATGCTTATGATGAAGTAATTCACTTATAAGAATATTAAATTTCATAAAAGGAAGGTCGATAATAATATATCGGCCTTTTTTAATGCTATATTTTTACATGACTACTTTTTTTTGAACATCCAAACATAATAAAAAGCCTAATTTAGGAGCTTCTAAAAAAACGGCAAGATTTTTGATATTTGGACAATTTATAATTAAACCTTTCGTAGCAATTGTTGTCTAAAAATAAATACCATAAAAAAAATTTTATGAAAAAAATAGTTTACCCTACTCTTTTATTGCTTTGCTTGGTATCATTTACCGTTTTCAACAAAGAGGTTTTAAATGAGTTGATCGTATCCAAACTGAATGAATACGGCTCAAAAAAATTTCCTGAAAAAATATATTTACATACGGACAAGCCTTATTATTCTCTAGATGAATCTATTTGGTTCACAGGATATTTAGTCAACGGTGTGAGCCACTTAAAAAGTAACAAAAGTATGGTGATGCATGTGGATCTAATCGACAGCAACGATAGCATCATGGATTCAAAGAATATTTTTGTAGCAAGAGTAACTGGTGCAGGTGACTTTAAAATCTCCAAAAAATGGAAACCAGGTAAATATATGTTGCGTGCGTATACAAATGAAATGCGCAATATGAGTTCAAAAGATTTCTTTCAAAAGGAAATCACAGTTCTCGCAACCGCTGCAAATGATAGTCTTGCCTCAACAGAGACAACACCTGCGGCAATCACTGAAACTAATAAAAAAGAAGATTCGTATAAAATCCCGAGGCCAGAATTAAACTTTTATCCTGAGGGTGGATATCTTGTGGAGGGTTTGACTCATAAAATTGCTATAAAAGTTACAGATCCTATTTTTAAAAACCAAACAGTAAAAGGAATAATCGTTGATAATGATGGCAATGAAGTGTTCACTTTTAGCACGGTAAAATTTGGTTTAGGATTATTTATTTTAACACCAGAAGCGGGAAAATCCTACAAAGCTATTGTTGATATTAATGGTTCTGAAGAAACCTATCCATTACCTGAGGTGTTACCAAAGGGCTGCCTGTTAAGTGCCGTGAACAAGGGAACTAATATCGCAATCAATGTGGCTTCAAATATCGAAGGCGGTTTAAAAGAAACCTTTTTGGTGGCTCATCAAAGGGGAAAGCACTTGTATAGTAAACTAGAACCAGGAGCTGTTGATAGTTATAATTTAAATTTCCCTACCAAAAGTATGGATGATGGAATTGTACACATTACACTTTTTAACGCAGAAGGAAACCCACTTGCAGAAAGACTTGTTTTCGTAGAAAACGAAAATAACAATATTTCAGTTTCAGCAACTCCAGACAAAAAGAAATTGGGAATAAGAGAAAAATTAACCCTAACAATTGACACAAAAGATCTAGAGGGAGAAGTTGTTCCTAGTTCTTTATCTATGTCTGTTAGAGACATGCAAGCGGTGCCTCAAAATAATTTTGCAGAAAACATTAGAACCTATTTGTTATTAAATTCTGATTTAAGAGGTAAAGTGGAAAATCCTGGATATTTCTTTGAGAAACCAAATGATGCAAAAAGAAGGTATCTTTTAGACCTGACCATGATGACAAATGGGTGGAGAAGATTTACTTGGCAAGAATTGATAAACAACACTTCCAAAGAAAGAGAGTTTCCGTTAGAAAAAGGAATTTTTATCAAAGGAAGAACCAAAGCACTCAAAAGACCATACGATTTTAGAAGTACCGCGACTAGAATTACCTTTATGGGGAAAACCTTTCATCAAGAACCACAACAATCGGATTCTTTAGGAAACTTTTCATACGGACCGTTTATCTTTTTTGATACCATACCAACGCTTCTTGAAGCAAGACTTTATAGCTTTAAATCAGAAAAGTATAAAAATAGAAATGTAGTTATTCTATTAGACAATGCAGAAGCCCCAAAACCGACTGTAGAAAGACAACAAGTTGTTCAGTCTAATATTACAGACAAAGATCAGTTAGCCGCTTATCAAAAGATTTCTAAATATATTGAACAAGTAAATCTTGAATACGAACAACAAATGCAATTGTTAGATGAGGTTGTGGTCGTAGGTCAAAGAAAAACAGAAATAGAGAAAAGAAACGAAGAATTTGACGATAGAACATTGCACGGGTACTCTGATAAAAGAGTAGTACCTGAAGACATCATCGGATCAGAAACCTATACCATATTCGATTTATTACAACGTCTAGCTGGAGTCAGTGTTTCCGGAACAAGTGTTAGTATTCGTGGTGGTGGTAGCCCAGCTTTTTATTTAGACGGTATGCCTGTTGACTCCACTTTCGTAGAATCATTATATGGTTCAGATATTGATTTTATTGATGTACTTACAGGAGCAGATGCCTCCGTCTATTCAAATGCAGCCAACGGTGTGATTGCCATGTATTCTAAAATAGGTAATAATATATCAAGTAGAAACATAAAAAGAAAACCTGGTATTATAGACTTCCAAGCACAAGGTTTTTATACCAAAAGAAAATTCTTTGCTCCAGATCATATAAACGGATTTGAAGAAATGGCCAAAGCTGACATGAGAACCACTTTGCATTGGGAACCTTATATCCGGATATTGCCCGACCAAAAAGCGGAAATCTCATTTTTTAGCTGCGATACTAGAGGAGATTATGTAATAGACATTCAAGGTATTTCTGATACAGGAATCCCTTTCTCTACCATAAGCACCTTTACGGTAAAATAAAAAAGAGCCTCTTCTATGAAGAGGCTCTTTTTATTTCAAATCCGATGCAAATTGCTTTAAAAATTTATTCAATTTTGGATTGATAACTAGTTTACAATAAGGTTCTTCCTGATGTCCTTCAAAATAATCATGATGGTAACTTTCAGCCTCATAAAACGCTTCAAATTTTGTCAATTCCGTAACAATCGGATCAGGAAACACATTTTGTTTTACCAAAGCTTCCAAGGTTCTTTCAGAAATAACTTTTTGCGCTTCAGTATGATAAAAAATAGCAGATCTATATTGAGTCCCTACATCATTCCCTTGCCTATTCAAGGTGGTAGGATCATGTGTAGAAAAAAACACAACCAATAACTTCTCATAGGAGATATGGGCAGGATCATACTTTATATGCAACACTTCTGCATGCCCCGTTCTACCAGTTACTACTTCCCTATAAGCAGGATTTTTAATGGCTCCTCCGCTAAATCCAGGCAATACAGAGTGTACCCCTTTCAATCTTTTAAAAACTGCTTCTGTACACCAAAAACACCCATTTCCTAATGTTGCTATTTCCAAACTCATTCTAAATATTTTTTATATCCTATACTCTTTCTCATCTTCTGTCGAACTAAAACTACTATTATTACAATTGCTATTTTGACAAAAGTTTTAATTTATCATTTTATGATAAAAAACAAGTCTCGTTCCTATGTCTGCTAAAGATAATTGTTATTTTTGTTTCTATGATTACAACAGAGCAATTCCAAAAATACACTACAAGAATACAAAAATTAAAAGGCTATTTAGAAATAGATAAGAAATTAATTCTTATCAAAAATGAAGAGGAGAAAAGTGCCAACCCAGAATTTTGGAACAACCCAAAAGAGGCTGAAGTTGTTTTAAAAAACCTTAGAACTTTAAAAAAGTGGGTTGAAGATTACAATCAGTTAAGAAGCCTTGAGGACGATTTATCTGTTTTATTAGAGTTTTATAAAGAAGGAGAAGCAACGGAAGAGGATGTTGAGGAATTATCTAAAAAATTAAAAACGCTTTTAGAAGATGTTGAGTTTAGAAACATGCTTTCTGAAAAAGGAGACCAACTAAGTGCTGTATTACAAATTACAGCCGGAGCGGGTGGAACGGAAAGTTGTGATTGGGCACAAATGCTTATGAGAATGTACATGATGTGGGCTCAAAAGCAAGGATTTAAGTTAAAGGAATTAAACTATCAAGAAGGAGAAGCTGCTGGAATCAAAACGGTAACTTTAGAAATTGAAGGTGATTTTGCTTTTGGATATTTAAAAGGAGAAAATGGAGTCCATAGATTGGTCCGAATCTCCCCTTTTGATAGCAATGCAAAACGACACACGAGTTTTGCTTCTGTGTATGTTTACCCATTAGTGGATGATTCCATAGAAATTGTAATCAACCCTGCAGACATTTCCATAACCACAGCGCGTTCAAGCGGCGCTGGTGGTCAGAATGTAAATAAAGTAGAAACCAAGGTTCAACTGACGCATAAACCTTCTGGAATCCAAATATCTTGCTCTGAGACGCGTTCACAACATGAAAATAGAGACAGGGCCATGCAAATGTTAAAATCACAATTATACGAAATAGAGTTACGTAAACAACAAGAAGCTCGTAGTGATATTGAAGCAGGAAAAATGAAAATTGAATGGGGAAGCCAAATCAGAAACTATGTAATGCATCCTTATAAAATGGTCAAAGACGTTAGAACGGCGCATGAAACCGGAAATGTTGATGCGGTGATGAATGGCGAAATCGATGAGTTTTTAAAGGCTTATTTGATGTTGAACTCAGGTACAGAAGATAATAACGAATTATAATTGACAGATGGCAGCAATAGATACAATCATATTTGATTTAGGTGGCGTTCTTATAGACCACAAACCAGAATATTTATACCAAAACATATTTAAAAATGATCCTGATAAAATGGATTGGTTTCTAAACAATGTATGCACCGCTGCGTGGAATGTTGAACAGGATGCTGGTAGAACTATTGCTGATGCCAATACATTAAAGATTGCTGAATACCCCGAATACGAAAAGGAAATTTTAGCCTATTATGAACAGTGGGAAGTAATGTGCAAAGGTCCGGTTGAAGGTACTCTAGAAATTTTTGAAGGTATTAAAAAAGATCAAAAATATAAGTTTTATGCTTTGACTAATTTTAGTACAGAAACGTGGCCAACTGCCACAAAATTATTTCCATTTTTAAATAGTTTCCAAGGAATGGTTGTTTCTGGAGAAGTAAAAATGAGAAAACCATTTGATGAAATTTATCATCACCTCTTTGAAAAGTATAACATCAATCCAAAAACTGCTGTTTTTATTGACGATAGCAAACCTAATATTGAAACGGCCTTAAAACTAGGACTTCAAGGAATTCATTTTCAATCACCAGAGCAATTGGCACAAGATTTAAAAGCGCTGGGGGTTACCTATCAATTATAAAAAAACGTTAAAAAAACAATAGACTAATAAGATAAATACAATGATAAAAATATACCACAATCCTAGATGCACCAAAAGTCGTCAAGGAGTTGCTGCTTTAGAGGAGGCAAAAGTTGAATTTGAAATCATCAAATATTTAGATACTCCAATCAACAAAAAAGAACTTACTGAATTATTAGGTTTTTTAAACCTCTCTCCTATCCAATTGGTTCGAAAAACAGAAAAAATTTGGAAAGAGAACTATAAAGGTCAAGAATTGTCTGATGATGCAATAATCACAGCAATGATCGAAAACCCAAAACTTATAGAACGTCCCATAGTTGTAAAAGGAAACAAAGCTGTGGTAGGAAGACCTACTGAACTAATTGTTGACTTGATTCAATAAACAATTTATAAAATAGCTTCACATCACTCTGCAGCTATTTTTTTTTGTCATTATTTTCAACACCAATAAAATAGCAAAAACCGCACATAATATTCCAATCTTAAGAAGAATAAAAGAATTCTCCATTCAAAAACAAATCCTAGATTCAAGATTAAGAAAATATTATTTGTTCAATACAAGTTATTTTTAGTTAAACGTTTTAGTATCTTTGCATGGTATTACAATCTCTCCAGAAAATGAATAAATTAAAAAATGGCGTTTGGGTCAGTTGGAACGAAAACATCAAACATGACTACAACAGGCTTTATGAAATAACTTCAGAAGCTGAGCTGCAGGAAATCATCAAAAAATCTAAAAAAGTAAGAACTTTTGGAAACAAACAGTCCTCCGCTGACATCTCAGCCGGTGTAGATGCTTTGATAGACATCCGTAACTACAACAAAATAATATCATACAATGAAAATGATCGATTGATTACAGTTCAATCTGGAATAAAACTTGTTGATTTGATTGAAGCCATTGAGTCTAAAGGTTGGTGCATCCCATGTTTACCTGATATCAACACAGTTACCTTGGGCGGTGCTTTGGCAACGGGAACTCACGGAACTAGCGGTCAATTACTAGCAAGTTATGTTGAAAACATTCGACTTATTTTGGCTGATGGCTCAATAAAAGATGTAGATAAAAACGATGAATTGATGGATGCCTTACGAGTATCTATAGGTACTTTAGGGGTTTTCTCTACGGTTACTTTTAAATGTGAAGAAAACTATACTTTACACATCAAAGAACGTCCAGAAAAAGACGCTGTTTGGATGTCTAATCTAAAAGAAAAAATTGATCAATTTGATTTTTTACGTGTTCTTTGGATGCCACATACAGGAAAGGGATATGTTATTACAGGTGATAAAATTCCAGAAAATCAACCAGTAACAGTGAACAATGGCCCTTCTTATCTAAAATATAGAAGGGATGTTTCTAAAATACTTTACAAATACACTCATGTATTGCCTTGGCTAACTTCTGTCGCAAACAAAATATTGGCATTCGCCTTTTTTAATAGTGAAAAAGAACACAAAGGAAGCTTATATCAAGCCACAGTAACAAAATCTAGAGGTTCTACTTTAGAACTGGCAGAATGGACTATAGGTATTGATAATTTCCCTGCTGTTTTTAAAGAATTAAAACATGTGATCAACAACTGGGGCAACAAGGCATTTATTCATATTCCTATGGATGTTAGATTTGTAAAAAAGGACTCCTCTTGGTTGAGTTATGCTTATGGACAAGATACAGTGACAGTGGGCTGTGTTTCTAGAAATGCAAAAACAGCGGAGAGTTATGAAGCCTTTAAAACCGTAGAGAATATTTTTATAAAACATGGTGGAAGACCCCATTGGGGAAAACGCTTCAAAGCAAAAGACAAAGAATTTGAAACCCTTTATCCTAAATGGAACGATTTCAAAAAATTACGCCAAGAGTTAGATCCAACAAACAAATTCTTGAATAATTATTTAAAAAAAGTATTTAATGAAGCCTAGTTTACCAATGCCTACAGGAGTTCTATTTGATTTTGATGGTGTTATTGTTGACAGTTTTAAAAGTCACTTTAACGCATGGAATACAGCTCACCAGGAACTTTTCTCTCAAGAAATTAGTCATTTTCCACATGAAAAGCTTTCCGGAAAATCTCCACACATCATCGCACAACATTTTTGTGATGAAGCAGGGTTTCCTGAAAAAGCTTCTGAACTTTTTCTAAAAAAAGGGGAATGTTTACACAACAGCACTACTCCACCCGATTTACTTCCTGGGGTAAGAGAAGTTCAAGAATTCTTGGCAAGTAAAAAAACACCTCACGGAATCGCTAGCAATGCTACGAGAGCTTTTGTTAAAAATAGTGTTGCTCAGCTGGCCTTAAGATTTACAACTTGTTTTGGTTTGGAAGATTACAAGAAACCAAAACCTGCTCCCGAAGCCTATATTACATTGGCTACAGCTTTAGGAATTTCAAAGGAAGATTACAAATCCACTTGGGTTTTTGAGGATAGCATCACTGGAACACAATCTGCTTTGAAAGCAGGAATGCTACCCATTGGTATTTTGACCATGAATTCAGAGGAAAAAATGTTGGCGGCAGGAAGCGCTTATTGTTTCCCTACCTTATTAGAAGCCTACCAGTATTTAATTCAATTGTGAACCTAAAATATACTTCAAAAAAAATCTCAATAAAGTACTTATTGAGATTTTTTTGTCTGAGAATCCATCATTTTTTATAATTTTTTATTTTAATTTTCCTCCATCACTTGTTCTTATTCTTAAGATGCAAGTATCCTGACTCAAATGAGGTACATGCATCACGAATTGATACTAGAATCGCAGTGGAGACTTTCACCCTAAAGACCCACATTTACCCCAAGCTACTCAAAAAAAAGATAGAACATAAAAAGAATTAACATAGCTGGCCATCGCAGCTTCGCCACTTAACAGCATACTCAAAAAGTAAATTTGTTTTATCGGTTTTGGCTACGACAAGTTGCGTTTGGCAGTTTTAAAACGACCTGTTTTGGCAAACCGAACCGACCCGTACTTGAGCTAAAACATTCTGAGTGTTTTAAAACTGTGTGCCTTGAGTTTCATAGCATTTATTGGGATCTAATTTAGAAATAAAATTGTGAAATTTAATAGAAGGGAATCAATTTGTTATCGCCTTTATTAGCTTAGGTTGTTTGCGTTCGAATGCTCATTCTTCATGTGGATTAAGGAATTGAAAAACTACAGAAAACACGCTTGATTTAAGAAAATAGTAAGTAACAACGTATCGTTCTTTATGTTTAAAGATATTTGAAGTTAATTAATCTTGATATTATTCAGATAATTCATCAACAACATCTTGTTAATTTATTATTTATATTCAAGATATTCAATCGCCATTTTTCCTGAATTTCACGATTCCATAAAAGCCTTATGTCATATTCATTTTGTCTTGATACTACGACCTGCAAAATACAAGTACAAAAGGAATCTAAAAGTCAAGACCTCTCCTGTTTTCTTTAAATCCCGAACCCTCGAATCATAACCAACTGAAGTCGTCCTGCGTCCTCAAACAGCAGTTGCTCAAAAAATGATTCTTGCGGTTGGAATTTCTACAGAAAATTTCAGGAGGTTCTATATGAAAGCTGCGTCTTGATAAACAGCAGAGTGAAAAACTATGTAAGCTTTACATATACCATACCACAATGATTTTATTTTGATATGGTATCCGATACTACTCAAAAATCACATGAGTATAAAAAAATACAAACCATAGGTTACCAATCTAACGAATCGATAATTACTGATATAAAAATGATAATTCATATCCTAATGACATCCTTAAGCCCTTCTAATTTTACAAGCAACTAAAAAACTTAAAACCAATTATTTATCAAAAAAAATACTATGAAGAACAAAAAAAGACTTTGGATTGTCCTTATTACCGTGTTGTTCGTTTTAAAATCGAACTCATCTAAGTCTGCAACATTCTATGTATCCGACAAAAAATTACATCCCTCTTCCAACAACCTTGGAACCTACCAGAATCCTTGGACTGAAATTCCCAAGGTCATTCAATTCTTGAATAGAAATTCAAACGGACCACGAGGAGGTGATTCCATTTTATTTGAAAGAGGTGCTTCTTGGAATGGTCGTTTCATGTTTAACTTCACAAAAGTTGTTGGAAAAACATCTTTAACAAACCCTCTTTTAATTTCAGATTACGGATCTTCCAATTTAAATAAACCTCAATTTAATGGAAATGGAACCAATGATTTTGCTTTACAGTTGCTAAATGCCTCTCACGTAGTATTTGAAAATATGGCTATCACTAACCTAGGCTCTAACATTTTCGCTGGTAGAACAGGCCTTGAATCTAGAGTTAACGGAACAGCAGGAAAAAACATTTATGGTTCCATCATAAGAAATTGTGAAATCTTTGATGTAAACGGTCATTGGGATAAATTAGAAGGAAACGGTGGAGGTTCCGCTATTTTAATTAAAGCAACTGGTGGTGCAAGGTTTGTAAACGCCATTATAGAACATAATTATATACATGATGTTTCAAGAAGCGGTATATGGGGGAACTACAACGCAGGAAAACCTGGAACTGATACCTCACACCTACATGAAAATTTTAAAATACGATACAACTTAATAGAAAGAATTCCTGGAGATGCGATTGTTGCATGGGGAATGCAAAATTCAACTGTGGAATATAACATCGCCAAAGACTTCACTGCCTGCCCCTCTTTTATTCAAGGAAATGCCGCTGCTGGAATTTGGGCATTTCATTGTGAGAATGTAACCATTCAACACAATCAAGTGAGTGATCATGTAGCCTTTCAAGACGGTCAAGGCTATGATGCTGATTTTAATTGTATCAATACCATCATCCAGCACAACTATAGCTTTAACAACTCTGGTGGATTTTTACTTATTTGTGTAGATGGTGGTCAAGCAAGCACTTTTAACAGCAATCCAATCATTAGATACAATTTAAGTCTTAACGATGGATACAGAAGAACGAAAGGCGAATATCAAAATAAAGTTCCCACATTTCATATATCCGGTCCTGTTTCAGGCGCCAAAATTTACAACAATACCATCTATTGCAAAAGCAAATCACCAAGTGTAGAAAAACTTTTTTTAGACACAGGTAATTGGGGCGGTGGTGCCAACAACTGGCCTACAAATACGGTATTTCAAAATAATACATTTTACGGAGAAGACTCGATGGGTTTTCATCTTGGTAACAGTAATTCCTATATTTTTGATACGAATCATTACTACAACACCACCAACAGCTATGATGAAAACGGAATAGAACTGATTCGTGAAAATGAAAATTGGTGGAAAATTCTTCTGACAAACTCAGCCAATATAGCTGGATTATCTATCCCTTCTAATTCAAGCAATCAAGAAGGAGATTTTTTTGGAAACGAAATATCCTCCACATCTTTAGGTGCATTTGCAGGAACAAATGTGAATGCTATAAATATTGAACAACCCATTGCAGACCATACTATTACTGTGAACTTCCCTGCTGCAACCAACGCTCAAGTTAGAATCGAAAATTTACTTCAAACTATTATGGAAGAACAAACCTATGCTTCACTAGAAGGAGATGTAAGTTTTTCTATCTCCGATTATCCAGCCGGTGTTTATTTTATTTATCTAGAAGAAGGAAACAATATCATTAGAAGAAAGTTTATAAAAGTAGAGGAGTCTCTAGAAACAGTGACAAATGGTCCGACATCCCTTGTTTCAGGTGCAAATTGGAGCACTGGAAATTGGACAAACAAAACACCTAAATCAGGTTATGAGGCAACGATAGAAATAGAAAACTCTATTGTAGATGATAACTATTCATTATCAAAAATTAGTAATACTCCGAATGCGCAAGACATGCTAATCGATGGATTCTATACGCTTTCAATAGACCCCAATGGTAGTATTCAAAATAATTCGCAACAAACCTCAACTTTAAAATTCAATTGCAACATAAACATATTGGGTGTTTCTTTTGGGAAAGAAAATGACCTGCCAAATAATTATATGATTAATGGTGGCATGAGCGGAACAGGTAATATGTATATTCAAGACAACTCTGAAGTCAATTTTGACAACAACTCCGATCTATCCAGTTACAATGGAAATTATTTTATCTACAATAATTCTCATCTAATATTTAACAACAATGGTTCTATCAATGCCAACACCAATAAAAGAATACAAATACAAGACAATGGCTCGGCAAGGGTCACATTTAATAAAGAAAACATCTGTAACTACACAGATTTTCAATGCAATAACGGAAATTTCAGAACCTTAAATCTTATTTTTAACGCAAATCAAGATAATCTTGGGAAGTTTATTTTAAAAACCTCAACGACAAATACAAACACCAATAGAATTAATGTTACCCTCGGATCAAATGTTACCCTACTTCAACTAGAAGATCACAGCAATGATTCATGGACCATCAATCAAACACTTCATATTATTGGGTTTAAAGAAAAAGTATTAAATTTTGGTAAAGATGACCTCTCACCTTCACAGCTTTCAAAAATATCACACGACGGAAGTGCAAACGCTAGTTTAGCTTTAGATGATGAAGGTTATCTTGTATACTCAAGTTCATTGTCTACAGAATCGATAGAACCATTAACCTTTACTATTTACCCAAGTCCAATCTCAAAAAACGAAGAGATAAATGTAATCTTTAAGGACAAAATAAAAAAGGGAAATATTCAGATATATAATACGACCGGATTGCGTGTTTATAATGAAAACTTCCAAAACAAAAACAACTTAAAAATATCAAGAGCAGGAGTTCAATGCGGTATTTATTTTGTTAAAATAAATTCTGAGAATAACAGTTCTATGACTAAAATTCTTGTTCAGTAAACAAAAGGCACATTAAAGATCTACCATCAAACTATTTGTTATCGTTTAATTCTCTTGGGATCCTTCCCAAGAGAATTATGCGTTAAACCGAGTTCGATTCTATCTTCTAAATTGATGTAAAATTTTTACATAGTCAAAATCGAATTAGAAATGGATTCTTCCCTTTTCAATATTATTTGTCGCTAGATAGATTAGCTTGGTTCGTTGGATATTCTAATAAATAGTCTGGATTGGAATCAATATGATGGAGTTAGTCATTTTGACTATCCTATAAGTCTAGTTCCCAATAAGAAACTAGCAATCAACAACATGGAATATGTATCTGACCATTTCGACCTTAAAAGCAGTGACTCATCCAAGGAAGAGAAAACATCCTCATTGCATCGGAAAGAGTAAGTGACTGTACGGACTCACATTTTCCTCAAATTTACATTGAAACCTGGAATATCTAGTTTTGTGGGTATAAATGCTCAAATGACCAAATTAGTCATGATACAAAATTTACTAGGCAATACACAATGGCTGTAACCTCAGGTAATTTAACAAACTTTTCAAAACCAAATAGTGCGTTTTTCAACTGATCATAATTCCCGTCAGAACCTCTCACATCAAATACTACATGATTTTCATCAAAACCAACAAGACTATACTATTAATCTTTCTAATTCCTTCAAATATTCAAATTGCAAATCTTCATGAACCAATTTAATTTTTTTCTCTACAGACTCCAATTCACGATCGTAAAGATTCTTTAAAACAGTACTATCTTGAACCGAAGGTTTGAGGTCTTTTAACTTTTCACAAAAATACAGTATCAATTCAATATCTGTTGTTTTTTTCTTGGAATAACGGATATTCGTTTTGATCGTTCTCAAAATTTTACGAATTGTTTTTTTCATATAAAAATAACTCTTCGTATTGATGGTTTCAAACAAAGCATCTACTTCCTCTTTTACCGTTTCTATGTATCCTTCTTCACTTTCCGACTCTAACAAAAGATAGGTCAGTAATTCTTTGTTCTCTTTTTTAAACTTTGCCAGATGTAAGCACAACTTTAAAAGCTCATCATGACTTGCATGAGACAATTCTACTTTCAATTCTTTTAGGCTAGATGCTTTCATAAATAGGAATAAAAAACGAAACTAAATAAAACTCCATTAAACAACTAATTTGAAGCATAAAAAAAGGGATTGCAAAAAATGCAATCCCTTTTATATTTTTATAAGAACACGCTACTTTTTAGATTTTTCTTCTTTTTTCATTGTTAAATTCTCTAACAAAGTTCCACCAATCCAGTAAGGAACTACAAAAGTCAACAAAAAGATCAACAACCAAAATCCAGCTGTGAATACGAAAAGAAATAATAAAAATCCTAAATATTGAGATACGTCCATAATAATTTTATCTGTAATTATAAATATGTAGCAAAAATAGTATTTTTTTCAAAGTATTGCCATTTTTTTTTAGGTTATTTTTAGGTGTTAATAAAAGAGTAAAACCTCTTTAAAAACTCTCTGTTTCTCAAGGTCAAAACCTTGTGATTTCTTATATTTGTGAAGCTTCAAAAAAAAGATTTTTTGTGGCTTATTCAAAGGTCTTACCAAAGCCTATTAGACTCGAAATAAAATAGTATCATTATGAAATATAGAATTGAAAAAGACACCATGGGAGAGGTAAAAGTCCCTGCTGATAAATATTGGGGTGCTCAAACAGAACGTTCAAGAAACAACTTTAAAATAGGTCCTGCCGGTAGCATGCCTTTAGAGGTTGTATATGGATTTGCTTACTTAAAAAAAGCTGCGGCTCATGCCAACTGCGAATTGGGAGTTTTAGCGGAAGACAAAAGGGATTTGATCTCTGCAGCATGTGATGAAATTTTAGCTGGAAAACACGATGACCAATTCCCTTTAGTGGTTTGGCAAACGGGTTCTGGTACACAATCAAACATGAACTCTAACGAGGTGATTGCGAATAGAGCGCAAGAACTAGCAGGCAGAGTAATTGGTGAAGGAGAAAAAGTAATCCAGCCAAATGATGATGTAAACAAATCACAATCTTCTAATGATACCTTTCCTACAGGAATGCATATTGCAGCATACAAAGTTGTAGTAGAAACTACGATTCCTGGTGTGAAACAATTGAGAGATACTTTACAAGCAAAATCAGATGCTTTTAAAGATGTTGTAAAAATCGGACGTACGCATTTAATGGATGCAACACCCTTGACAATCGGACAAGAATTTTCTGGGTATGTATCGCAATTAGATCACGGATTAAAAGCCTTAGACAACACATTAGCTCACTTGGCTGAATTAGCCTTAGGTGGTACTGCTGTTGGTACAGGATTGAATACTCCTGCTGGATATGATGTATTGGTAGCTGAGAAAATTGCCGAATTTACAGGATTGCCTTTTATCACTGCAGAAAATAAATTTGAAGCTTTGGCGGCACATGATGCTATTGTAGAAACACATGGTGCATTAAAACAAATTGCAGTTTCTTTAAATAAAATCGCAAATGACATCCGTTTGATGGCATCAGGACCACGCTCTGGTATTGGAGAATTGATCATTCCTGCTAATGAGCCAGGATCTTCTATCATGCCTGGAAAAGTAAATCCTACGCAATGTGAAGCAATTACAATGGTAGCTGCTCAGGTTATGGGTAATGATGTTGCTATTGGAGTTGGTGGATTACAAGGACATTATGAATTGAATGTTTTCAAACCTGTTATGGCGAAGAATTTAATTGAATCTGCTCGTTTGATTGGAGATGCATGTGTGTCTTTTGATGTAAACTGCGCGGTTGGAATTGAGCCAAACTATGAGGTTATCGAGAAGTTATTAAACAATTCTTTAATGTTGGTAACGGCTTTAAATACTAAAATTGGATATTATAAAGCTGCTGAGATTGCAAACACAGCACACGCAAACGGTACTACTTTAAAAGTAGAAGCGGTGCGTTTGGGATATGTGACCGATGCAGAATATGACGAATGGGTAAAACCAGAAGATATGATTGGAGCAATGAAATAAATCATTGTTTCACAAAACAAAAGGGCATTGATAAAATCAATGCCCTTTTTTTGTGCCTCTAAATCACTCGATGTGATACTTGTATTCATTACCTGTCAGTTCGAGTGGAATGGTATACCCACAAAAAATGTTACAATTTTAGGCAGCTCGTTTATTTTTAGGATTTTTTAATTTTGTCTCCATTTCTAAAGGAGTTAAATAATTTAAATATTGATGTATTCTTTTGTTATTATACCACTGTATATAT
>Ga0209223_10001963_pt1 | contig 21489 bp, 20 predicted proteins | sample COG_06_FD_184750 | JGI IMG/M metagenome (GOLD analysis project Ga0209223, IMG submission 184750) | Pelagic Microbial community sample from North Sea - COGITO 998_met_06 (SPAdes) (version 2) | ecosystem: Environmental > Aquatic > Marine > Neritic zone/Coastal water | place: Helgoland, sampling...
GTGAAGTTAAGTTACAACAGGATGGTTCAAAATACGCACCTCATTTCGAGTGGCACTGTTCCTTTGCCTTTTAATACTTGGGCGCCTAGTAGTACTTATTTAAAGCCTCAATTGGCGGACCAAGTGGCCTTTGGATTTTTTAAGAATTTCAAGAATAATATGTTTGAGTTCTCAGCTGAGACCTATTACAAGACATTTAAGAACGTAACTGACTTTGCTGATAATGCACAAATATTTTTTAACGATGATCTTGCTACTGAATACCGACAAGGTATTTCGGAAGCATACGGACTTGAGTTGATGGTAAAGAAGAACAAAGGTGATTTGACAGGATTTATCTCTTATACAATCTCTAAAGCTGACAGGACTATAGCAGGAGTTAACTTGGGCAGGACATTTGTTGCCAATCATGATAGAAGGCATAGTTTTAGTGCGATTGGTACTTATGATTATAATGATAAATGGTCATTTGGAGGTAGTATTACTTATGGTACTGGTAAGCCTACGACGGTTCCATCAGGTTCCTATCAATGGGGAGATGGTTACATCCCAGATGTAATTACTGAGCGCAATGGTTATCGCCTTGATGCCTTTCATCGCATGGACCTAAGTGCTACGCTGAATCCAAGAAGGAACAAAGGTAAAAAATGGGAAAGCTCATGGGTTTTTGCATTGTACAATGCTTACAGCCGTAAAAACCCATTTACACTTTATACACAAGTAGCACAAACGGATGACGGTGATATTATAGGTGATGGCACGGTCAAAGAAGCCAAGATGATCTACCTATTTCCAATACTTCCATCAATTACCTACAATATCAAGTTTTAAGCATTACTACTATTCACATGAAAAATTTCAATACTATATTATTTCTTGCTTTCATCGGCACATTTTTAATGTCTTGTCAGGAAACAGTTGAGCTTGACATCAAAGACTTTGAACAACAAGTTGTTGTCGAAGGTTTGATTACTAATTCAGATTTAAATTTTATCAAGCTTTTGAAATCTAGAGAGTTTTATGATTCGGGAGCGTCTGAAAAAGTGACAAATGCAACAGTAGTAGTGACCGTAAATGGCGAGGATAATGTCTTCGTGCATAACCCTGATGCTGACCCACTATTGAATGGTGTTTATTTGCCGCCTGCAGGTTTTACTCCAGTAATTGGTAATACTTATCATTTGAGTGCAATCGTTGACGGAGAGGAGTATGAGGCCGAAGAGATACTATTGCCAGTTACTACAATAGATTCTTTGACTGTTCGATTGGATGAAGAAGAAATACAGGAACCAGAAGTAGAAGGTAGGTTTTATGAAGTGCTTTTTTATGCCCAAGAACCACAAGATCGAATAGATCATTACTTGTTTAAGTTTTATAGGAACGACTCTATCGTAAAGGACTCCAATGAAGACATTTACTTTTCAGAGGATAAATTCTTAGGCGAAGAAATTGACGAATTACCAATTGCTAGCTATTATGCTATTGGAGATACCGTAAAAGTTGAAATGTATAGTCTCACAAGAGAGTCTTACGTGTATTATGCAGATATATTTAACCTCATTAATAGTGATGGCGGGATGTTTAGTCCTCCACCTGCTAATCCACGAAATAATATTTCTAATGACGGTTTAGGCTTCTTCCAAGTGAGTGCCATTGATACAGAAACTATAATTGTTGAGGATTCAGGAAATTAAATTGTATGGAGAAGCTTATTGAACGGTTACTAAAAAGTAATTCTTCTTTCCTTTTTGGACCAAGAAGTATTTGTCTTGGAGCAGTTTGATTTCAGGAAGCGCATCAACGCCTTGAACTTTTGTCTTGTTGATACCAATTCCACCACCTTGTAACATTCTTCTGGCTTCTCCTTTTGAAGGGAAGATAACCTCTTTGGTTACTGTAGAAAGGAGGTCAATTGGGTTGGTGGTACTTTCTAATTCGGCTTTTGTGATTTCAACCTTGGGCACTCCTTCAAAAACAGATAGTAAAGTATCCTCATCAAGGCTTTCTAAATCTTCTGCTGTGGATTTGCCAAAAAGGATTCCTGAGGCTTTTAAAGCCATCTCATAGTCCTTCTCCGAATGTACCCTGATGGTCATGTCTTTTGCTAATGCCTTCTGTAAAACCCGCATGTGAGGCGCTTCTGCATGTTCTGCTTCAAGTTTTTCTATTTCATCCTTAGGGAAGAGTGTAAATACCCTTACATAGTTCGCAGCATCTTCATCAGAGGCATTCAACCAGTATTGGTAGAATTTGTAAGGAGAGGTTTTCTTTTTATCCAACCAGATATTTCCACCTTCTGACTTTCCGAATTTTGTGCCATCCGCTTTTTTAATCAAGGGAGCAGTCAAAGCAAATGCTTCACCTTGTGCTTTTCTCCTTATCAGTTCAGTTCCAGTGACAATATTTCCCCACTGGTCAGAACCACCCATTTGAATTTTACAATTGTGGTTTTCATATAAATGCAAAAAATCATAGCCTTGTACCAGCTGGTAGGAAAACTCCGTAAAGGACATGCCGCTTTCTAACCTGTTTTTTACAGAGTCTTTGGCCATCATGTAATTAACGGTGATGTGCTTGCCAACATCTCTGATGAAATCAAGAAAAGTAAAATCTTTGAACCAATCGTAGTTGTTGACAATTTTGGCGGAGTTTTTACCACAATTAAAGTCAAGGAATTGCTCTAATTGTGCTTTTTGCCCATTCAAGTTATGGTTTAATAATTCTTCTGAAAGTAATTGTCTTTCAGCTGTTTTACCTGAAGGGTCGCCCACCATTCCAGTTGCTCCACCTACTAAGGCGATAGGTTGGTGACCTGCCCGCTGAAGGTGCACTAAAAGCATTACGGGAACAAGGTTGCCAATGTGTAAAGAATCAGCAGTTGGATCAAAACCAATGTAGGCGGAAGTCATTTCTTTTGACAACTGTTCTTCTGTTCCAGGCATGATGTCGTGGATCATACCGCGCCATTTCAATTCATTAATAAGTTCGTTCATTGGAAATGCTTAATAATTGCGGAGGCAAAGATATAAGATGATTAGGAGCAGAAAAATGTTTAATGAATAAAGGAATATTATTTACCAGGCAGCCTTACCAAATTTGTCATGCCCTTGATCACCTTTGTTTTTATTGAATCGTAAATTGACATTGGTTTTTAAACCTTTGGAAGTGGATGAAGAATTTACTCCTGGTATATCGACATCTTCACCAACATTAACTTTACCATTCATTTCAGCCCCTTTTTCGATGGCAATTTCTTTCGCATAAATATTACCAGAGATTTTTGCAGCAGCTGATACTTGTAATAATCCAGAGGAAACTATATTACCATTTACAAAGCCCTCAACTGTTATTTCAGCACCATTTAATGTTCCGCCAATATGTCCATTAGCTCCAATGATAATTTTTTCTTTAGAAATTAAATCGCCATTTATATGGCCATCAACACGAATGCTATCTTCAGATCGCATATTGCCCATTACTACTGATCCATCTTTGATTTGAGTAATGTGTGTTGCTGGACTATTCAGTCCTGGTCTTTCTCCTTTTTTTGACATTTTAATGTTCTGAGGCTATAGAAAATTCTGTTCTGACGAAATCTCATGATAAAATTTTAAGTGTAGAATTATTATTCTCAAACATGCCTATAAAAGAGCAGGTCTTAAACATAATTTCTCTTCATTCTTAAAATTTAACTTGAATGAAAATTAAAACAATAAAATGAATATTTAAAGCATTTTTGATGCTTTGGGCGCTTTATTAGCTTTAGGCCATTTTAAGGGGCTCATTATTAAATAGAAACTTTTCTTTAACGGCTAGTCACAATTGCAATTCTTTTGTTATCCGGACTGACTGCCATTCTTGTCATTCCTCTTGCAGCAGTTTCACCAAGATCAATCAATTCAACCCAGTCTGTATCATATTGAGCATTGTATTTCAATAACTTGGAACCAACAGAAGTGATATAAGTACCGTTCTTTGTGATCGCCCAATCGCTGGAATTAGCTGGTTTTTGGATGATCTTTTCAAACTTATCTGTGGATGGTGTTAAGGCATATATTACAACAGATTTATCCTCTTCGGATCTTTCAAAAGCAATTTTATCCGAATTAGGTATTGTTTTTAAGGTCCGTCCAATGTTGGTGGTGATGGTTCGGTCATTACGCTCTTTATAATTGGTTAAGACCATTTTAACGGGTTGACCTAAAATGAACATGGCCACGTCATTCCCGCTCCAGGCGTGATAACCCACAGGAAAAATACCATCAAGAAGTAGTTCTGGCGCTTTATTCTGATTTATATCGTACATGTACAACAACTGATTACCCTCTAAATCCTGTCTGATAACCGAAAATGCATCAAGTCCTGGGACCATGGTGGCAGAGTATTCACTTACTTCGGAAGCTGTCAAATTTGACGTAGTTCCCTTTTTAAGGTCATAAAGCATGATATCTGTTTGACCACCCAATTGCGAAGTGTAAAGCAAAGCTCCTTTTTTGTAGAAGTGAGGTTGATTATCATATCCTTTACGATTAGTGATGTTCTCACCTTTGGCTATTGATATTTTACTTTTACGCTCTGTAAGTTGATATATGTAGATTTCATCATCGGTAGCTTGCGCGAATGATGGTAAGGCATATGCCGATAAAAGACAGATTAATAATGTCTTAGTCAATTTTTTCATTGGTCTCATATTTGGACCAAATTAACTAAAGCTTCGCATTTAACCTATATGATAAAGTGTCGATTAAGCTGCTATTGAGCTATTTCTCCACCGCAACTTGAACCTGCACCTGCGGTACAGCCATAACAGTGTTGATTTAGGATGATATTCCTTTGCTCCAATTCTTTTAAGTTGAATTCCGAAATATGCTGCCCTTTCGCTGCAACTTTTAGATCAAGCATCTGATTAAAATCACAGTCGAATAAATAGCCATCCCAGCCAATTGATACCGTATTTCGACACATTACTTCTCCTACGGTTGCTGGATTAAAGGCATTAATCAATTTTTGCATATATGATTCATAGTTGCCAGTGGAAACTAAATAATCTAGAAATCGGCTAATTGGAATGTTCGTTATCGCGAAAAGCTGATCAAATTCAATGTCATATTCAGTCTTAAGTTTGGTTTTAAAGTCCTTTTCCAATCCAGCTTGGTCTGGCGGTAAAAATGCGCCACTTGGATTAAATACAAGGTTAAGGACTAAGTCAGGGTTTCCCTTGCCATAACCCACAGCATTGAGCATTTGTAGGGCTTCAATGGATTTTTCAAATACACCATCCCCACGCTGCGCATCTGTTCTTTTAGCAGAAAAATGTGGTAGGGAGGAGACTACTTCAATTTTATGCTTCTTAAAGAAATCTGGTAAGTCGTTGTATTTAGGGTTGGCCAGAATGATCGTCAGGTTACACCTGACTATGATATGGCAGTCCAGTGCTGACAGTTCCTCTACAAACCACCTGAAGTTAGGATTCATTTCTGGAGCACCGCCAGTCAGGTCAATAGTCTTAACTTTTGTGCCTTTTACCGCATTAACCACCTGCTGCATGGTTGCCTTGGTCATTATTTCTTTTCGGTCTGGACCAGCATCTACATGGCAATGTTTACAGACTTGGTTACACATTTTACCAACATTGATTTGTAAAATATCAATGCTAGCGGGTTTGAAAGGGCTAAAACCGAGGTTAGCTACTTTCTCCTTGAACTGAGGGAACTCACTCCCATCAGCCGAAGGCCGATTCAATATTTTCAATTGAATCATCGAATCCGATAAATCGTGCTGTAAGGCTTTAAGCGACTTTTTACTCATTTACATTGTAATTTCTTTGGTCTTGTTCATCATTTGAACACCATGTACTAGAACAGAACCACTTTTAATGGCAGCTGCAACGTGCACTGCTTCCATCATTTGTGCTTCATCGGCTCCTTTTTCTAAGCAACCTTCTGTGTACGCTTCGATGCAATAGGGACAATGTACAGCATGAGAAACTGCCAATGCTATCAATGCCTTCTCTCTCGAGGTCAATGCACCTTCTTTGAAAACGTCATTGTAGTAACTGAAAAACTGCTTCGCAAGTTCAGGATGAAACTCTTTTATTTGACCAAATTTCGGCAGGTCTTTAGGGTCGTAGTAATTGTTCATAGGTTATTTGTGTATGGCTCAAATTCACTTTTCGCATGTAAATATAGCATGCTCAAATTGATTTTCGAATTGTGTGAAAATTTAAAAAATATTTAAACTGATTATTTCAAACTAATAAATTAAAATACTGATTTGTAGTATTTTATGATTATAAATATTACTCTACTAAAATAATTAGTAAGTTATGAATTTGGCATATTTAATCATTTATGACTAATAGAAGTCATTTATGGAAACAATAGTTTCATTGAAGGGTTAAATCAAAAAAATGCAGTGAGGTTGCTACTCGTTGATTGCTATTCTAAAGCGTTTTATGTTTGATTCTATTAAACCTTTTATTCCGGATATAGGTCTTATCTAAAATCTGAAAAATAGAAATCATACCGATTAAGACGATTGCCGGTGTGAGTACACGCATGTCCATAAAAGCAGTATCACTATCCAATAATGCTTTAATGAACTTAAAACTGCCGGCAGTTATTGCCAAGACTGTGAAAATGGCGCCTCCGAATAATAGGTTCTCTTTGAATTGGTCTCGTTTTTTCTTTTTGACAAGTTTGGCTGCGATATCAGGTGCAAAGGAAGGTTTGATTAGAATATCATCCTCTTTGTCCAACTCACTAAAGAGTAAATTATACATCGCTTCGTCTTCTTTAGAATAAGTGATATTCTCGAAAGCCTGCTGTTCTTCTAAGTCTTTTTTGCTTTTCATATCAATTCCTCTTTTAGCATAAATTTGGATAATTGCTCTTTAAGTAGCTTTCTAGCTCGAAAAAGATAGCTTTTTACTGTGCCAGCTGGTAATCCTGTGATTTCTACAATTTCAGGATAACTCATTTCCTCTATGTGATAGAGGTACAAGATATTTTTATAATGGGCAGGAAGCAAGTCAATATGTGCTTGTATGTACTTGCTCACATCTTTTGATTCGAATTGCGTTTCAGGATTTACAAGTTCAGTAAAGTAATTCTCTTCCATGTCTTCTTCTATTTCCTTAAAAACCATTTTCTTGCTTTTTCTTAAATGATTGATGGTAATTCTATATGCAATGGTGCCAATCCAGGTGGATAGTTTGCTCTCAAATCGAAAACCCGGCAATTTTTCATGCACCTTCATGAAAACGTCTTGTGCTAACTCTTCAATGATCACATCATTGTCGACCAACTTTTGTATCATATGGAAAACAAGCTTCTCATATTTCTTAATAAGAAAAGTGAAAGCTTGCGTATTACCATTTAATACACCTTTTACTAAGGAATGATCATCCATTTAGGGCGTTAGACAAAGTTTATGTTTTAAAGGTTGCTGTTCAAGTTAATTATATTCTAGAAAAGTTAATTTTATAAATATTTGTAACTACTGCAACCTCTGTGATTAAGTGCGTGTCACATGGGACAGTTGAAACACAAAATATAGAATTATGGAAGGAATGGAAATAGTAATGACAAGTCTTATCACGTTTTGCTTTGTAGGCTTTACAACAATAGGTGTCATTAAAGCAATTACAAACTTTAAATTGAGAAAACGCATGATAGAAGCTGGACTTGTTAATGAAGAAGCAATAGAGTTATTAAAAGATGGCTCAAAGGAAAATCATTTTAGTGCGCTAAAATGGGGCTTGATATTTTTCTTTGGTGGTATCTCCTTGATCGCAATCAATAATTTGGATTTTTATTATGATTCTTCAGCGGCATATGGCATCGTCATAATGGCCACCTCTTTAGGGTTCTTACTGTATTTCGCTTTTATGCGAAATGAGATTAAAAAGGAAGAAGCAAAGAATAAATAATAACAACTCAGGTCAAAACAACAAAAGCCAAGTCTTAGACTTGGCTTTTGTTGTTTACAGCGGTTCAGAGAATAGGCATTTGATTAACCCAAGGATTTGTCTATTCTTACATCTATGAAACGTATCCTTCTTTTATTTTTTGTTGCCATTATAACATTTAGTTGCTCAAGCCCGAAATCAACAGAGACTTCAATTGACCCTGCAGCATATTGGGGAGAAAGCCCCTGGCCAGAAATAAGAAAGCAAAGAATCAATGAATTGCTACCAGCAGCCATGAAAGCAGCTAAAGTTGATTGTTGGTTGGTGGTTTGCCGAGAGAACAATAACGATCCAATTGCGCCACATGTGGGCGGAGAAAACGCAGGTGGTACTGCTGTCATGATGTTTTACATCGATGAAGATGGATTCCATTCAAGGGCTTATTCTCCATCTGGAGAAGCAACTTCTCTGGATGAATTGGACATTCATGATGAGGTAATTAGAATTGAAAGAGGGCTTTCGGCCATGGAGGATGCTGCCAGGTTTGTGAAGTCAAAAGGTTTTAAGAGCATCGCCATTAATTCATCTTCTTCGAATACCATGGCAGATGGGCTATCCGCTACGCAAAAAGAACAATTGCAACGTGCTTTAGGTAGTGATTTTAAAAAGACAGTATCTTCAACCGAATTGGTCTATGAATGGCTTTCCATTAAACTTCCTGCAGAAATAGAAATACTAAGAAAAGCTGCTCAATTAACTTCAGATTGGCAATATGAAGCATATCAACAAATTGTTCCTGGAGTTTCAACCGATAAGGACATTGCTAAATTCTTAAAACAGAAAATGGCTCAGTATGGGGTAAAAGATGGTTGGAATCCTGACCAGAACCCTAATGTAAATTCTGGGCCAGACCGAGGGCATTCTCATGCTACAGACAAGGTGATTATGGGTGGTGATGTAATTCAAATTGATTTTGGCATTAAGCTCTATAACATGTGGGTGAGTGATATTCAACGCTTTGCCTATGTATTGAAAGAGGGAGAGACCGAAGCTCCCGAAAACATTCAATTTTATTGGGATAGCAGCAAGGCAGGAAGTAGAGCGGCTTTGGCTGCAATGAAGCCTGGTGCAAAAGGAGTGGCCGTAGATAAGGCGCAACGAGATTTGATGGAAGCAGCAGAGTCAATCTATGTGCCATGGAGTACAGGACACCCTGTTGGATACGTGGCGCACGATGTGGGGCCAAATTTGGGAGGATCACAATCAAAAACGCCAAGGGCATCTTCTCAAAAATTGTTGATGGAAGGAATGACATTTGCCTTCGATGGTTTCCATGGTTGGACACGAGCGGATGGTACCGAAAAGACAATCTCTGTAGAAGAAATGGCTGTGGTGACTGCTACGGGAGCGGAATACTTGATAACACCACAAGAAGAATTAATTTTAGTTGGAGGGAAAAATTAATTAACGATTTAACTCTGTATTGATTGTTTTCCTGATTTTTGAAATTAATTGAAGCGCTTCTCTCATTGGGTTAATAGCACCATTTCGATTGTCCTTATGTAAATCCAATAATACGATGTTTTTTTCATCAGAGAGCCAGGCCTTGGGTGATCTGGGTGTGACATATGATTTGAATTTCATATCAACAAACGATGTTTTGAGTTCAGGAACCCAGTCATTATTAAAGGATTTTTCCACATCTCCTAAGGATTGAGCTATCCAATTTACGTGGTTATCATAATATGTAGTAATGTCTAGGCGCAAAGTTCGGTTAGTTATTATTCCCAAATTTTTAGATTTCAAGACTTCAAATGCACTGCTGATTGGTCTGAAGCGATCGAATTGAATAACATCTCCTAACCACCATTTCAAGCTATCGTTAATTATCACTTCATTGGTTGTGTTTTCAATTTTCACAAATGCTGTTTGAGCCTTTAAAAAGTCATCAAGAATCATAGATAATGATGTTGAATCCAATGCTAAGTTTTGATTGATCTCAGCGAGTATGTCATGCTCAAAAGCCCTGTCTTTCCTTCTTTCGTTATAATTACTGATGCTCAGGGCAATCAATATTCCCATAACTACTAATACAATCTCACCTATGGCATATTTGAGGTATTTACCTTTCATTTCTTTGAGTCTTGTTTTTCTAAGGAAGTTGAGCATTAATCATCTGATTTGGTTTCAGTTCTAATCATCAGTTGAACCTCATTTGCTATAGAATCAACGGCATCGTAACGGGTAAAAAGGGCTCTTCTATAACTTTGCAGGGTACTTAAAGCATTGTTAAATTCTGGATCGGCCATATAATGATCATAACTTTTAGGGAGCAGAATGAATTTCTTGAGTGGAGGGTAGAAGGTAGATTCAAATTTTCTCTCCATAATTGCAACAGTTCTATCATGATAGTCGAATATGACATCTTCAGTAATCTCAATGCGTTTGAATCTTCTTTCATACAAGTCTGCAATGGTGTTTCTGAGCACCACATTCTCTATCACCTCTAAACCAACCGATTTTAATGTGGTATATGTAGACTTACTTTCGATTTTTTAACGGCAGGTCAATTTTTTATTGGTGATACAATGACCTTGTATGGTGATGGAGTCACATATGACAATGTATTCTCTACGGTTATGCCTTGTGATGTAGGCCAGTCAACTGGTGAGGTAGGCAGTCAGTTTTATATTGAAATTATAGAGGCACCTGAGATAGGGGAATGCATTAGGTGTTTGGCCATTTTAGCCAATGCCCCAGAGCTTAGTTACTCCATTAAGATGGTAGACAGTTGTGATTAGGCCAGTGCTTCCCAAAGAATTTCAACTGGGTGCTTCGCTAAGCGTGTTGTGCCATCTTTAATCTGATGCCTACAACTGGTACCCGCCGCTGCAATGATTACTTCTTCTGGTTGCGCCCGAACTGTTGGGAACAATACTAATTCGCCAATTTGCATTGAAACATCAAAGTGTTCTTTTTCATAGCCAAAAGATCCAGCCATGCCACAGCATCCAGAAGGTATCATATGTACTTTAAACTGTTTTGGTAATTCTAGCATCTTTTTACTAGGCACCATTGAAGAAAGGGCTTTCTGGTGACAATGGCCATGTACTTTGATTAACTTTTCTTCAGCTGTGAATTGCTCAGATTTAATATTACCCTTGTCAATTTCTTGTGCTATGAATTCTTCAATAGTCAGTACATTTTTAGCCAATGCAATCGCTTCTAATTTCAATTCTCCACGTAATAAATCTGGATATTCATCCCTAAAGGTGAGCAAAGAAGAGGGCTCAATACCTACTAACGGAATTTCTGCCGTTACTTCATCAGTAAACAATTTGACATTCGTTTCCGCTAATTTTTTAGCGTCATCTAAGAGCCCTTTTGATAAAAATGTCCTTCCACTTTCAACATGAGGAATGTAGATCACTTCATAACCCAGTTTGTCAAGCAATTTTACTGCTGTTATACCAATCGCTGCATCATTGTAATTAGTGAATTCATCACAAAAGATATGTACTTTTCTGCCAGTCTTTGCTGTTGAATCGAATTGTTTCCTGAGCCATTTATCGAGTGTTAGCCTAGCCAGGGCAGGCATACTTCTCTTTTTTGCGAAGCCAGTAATCGATTTGGCGAGATTGCCCGTTATTTTATTGGAGTAAACAAAATCATACGCCCAAGGAGCGCGGCTGGCTAACTTCATTCCTTTGGTGAAATTGGCAATAACTTTGGTCCTAAAAGGAATCCCTTTTGTTTGGCAATACTGATGTTGCCATTCTGCCTTCAATTTTGGAATATCCACATTGGAGGGGCATTCAGACGTACATCCTTTGCAAGAAAGGCAGAGATCCATGACTTCCTTGATCTCTTCATTGTCAAAGACATTTGGATCTGTGGAATTGGTCATTACCTCGCGTAGGATGTTGGCTCGAGCGCGAGTCGTATCTTTTTCATTGCGTGTGGCCATATAACTTGGACACATGGTTCCGCCAGTCAATTCAGTTTTTCGACATTCTCCAGCGCCATTGCACAATTCTGCAGACCGAAGTATGCCGTCTTGATCAGAAAAGTCCATTACCGTTTCAAATTGAGGAGTCCCTTTATCGGCTTGGTACCTCAAAAAGGTGTCCATGGGAGCTGTATTTACAATTTTACCAGGATTAAAAAGGTTATTGGGATCCCAGATTTCTTTTACCTTTTTGATTAACTCATAGTTCTTTTCTCCCACCATCTGAGGGATAAATTCTCCTCTAAGTCGGCCATCTCCATGCTCTCCTGAAAGAGAACCTTTATATTCTTTTACTAGTGATGCTATTTCCTCAGCAATGGTTCGGAAAAGTTGTACACCCTTCGATGTTTTTAAATCAATGATTGGTCTTAAGTGCAATTCGCCCGTACTGGCATGTGCATAATGCACCCCATAAAGTCCATGTTTCTTAAGAATCTCCCCAAACTCTGCAATGTATTCTGGAAGGTCTTGAACATCTACGGCGGTATCTTCAATCACCGCTACTGCTTTTGCATCACCTGGGATATTCGCTAGCAGTCCTAATCCAGCTTTTCTAAGGCTCCAAACCTTTTTAATATTGTCTCCACTAACTATTGGGAAGGCATAGCCTAGATTAGCCTGAATGAGGGAATTGACCAGTTTCTCAGCTTCGTTCTGTGCATCCTCTTCTGTATCTCGAATTAGCTCGACTACTAATATGGCTTTTGGATCACCCTCAACGAAAAACCGATTCTGACTTTGGGTAATGTTCTTTTTAGTAGCCTCAAGAATGTAATGATCCATGAGCTCACAGGCAGCAGGATTAAATTCAAGCGCAACTAAGTTCGCCTTCAAAGATTCATCAATCGTATGCGCATGAATACAGACTAATCTTTTATGAATAGAAGGGATAGGAGTGAGCTTAATTTTTGCCTTTGTAACAAAGGCCAATGTTCCTTCCGAACCTGCGATCAGGCTACAGAAATTGAAGTTAGTTCCTGCGTCATTAAACGGTTGATGCCTGAGTAACATGTCCAAAGCATATCCTGTATTTCTTCTTGGAATATTAGGCTTTGGAAACTCTCTGATAATCTCCTCTTGGTGCTCTTTTTTAGAGAGCATTTTTCGATGTTCAAAATAGATATTACTGTGCAGGTCACCGGAAGTTGAATGTCCATTACATCGGTCTAAAAATGCGCCATTATCAACGCTCCCAAACCATGCTTCTGTGCCATCAGCCAAAATCGTATTTAATTCAAGTATGTGTTCTCTTGTACTACCATAAACAACTGAATTAGAGCCACATGAATTGTTTCCAATCATCCCGCCAATCATGGCGCGATTAGCAGTTGAGGTTTCTGGTGCAAAGAAGACACCATGGGGCTTTAAATGTTTATTCAGGTCATCCCTAACTAGGCCAGGTTGAATCCATGCATAACCCTCTTTCTCATTGATTTCAATCACTTGGTTAAAATGTTTTGAAACGTCCACTACAATACCATCTCCTACAACTTGACCAGCCAAAGAAGTGCCCGCCGTACGAGGTATTATTGAGGTCCCATTTTCTCTTGCAAAATTCACGAGTTTAATGATATCGGCATCATTTTTTGGAATGGCTACAGCCAGTGGTAATTCACGGTAAGCACTGGCGTCAGTCGCATACAGTCTTCGTGTCGTATTGTCGGTAAAAAAATCGCCTGAAAGTGATTTGGCTAGAGCAGTGAAATTCATCTTAAAGGCCAAATTACCACTTAAATCTTAGGGATAAAAAACCAATTTGAAAGTTGACCCTTTTCCAATTTCAGAGACCAATTGAATCTCACCATTGTGTACCTGCATTATTTGTGAGGAAAGGCTAAGTCCAATGCCAGAACCATGCTGTTTTGTAGAGTAGAAGGGCATAAATATTTTTTCCTTTGCTTCCCCTGTAATACCAGTTCCGTTGTCTTTAATTGAGATAATTATAAAGATGGGCCAGTATTCTAAGTTATCCATGTAGTCCTAAATTTGGCATTTATTCAAAATATTTAAAAATGACTACCCGAGCAAATTTTAACATAATTTTCGACTTAGATGTAATAGTTTAGATTACGTTTCGGTTGGTGTTTCGTTATCATTCTCTACTTTAACACTCCCTTAACACAGTTTAACTTTTGTTATAACATGGTCTATAATGGACTATGTACTATTGTACAAACTCAGACAAAATGATCAAGAACTATTTCAAAACTACATTACGTAACCTGATAAAGCACAAAGGGTACTCATTTATCAATATATCGGGATTGGCAATGGGCATCGCTTGTTGTCTACTGATCATCTTATATGTCAAGGATGAGTTAACATTCGATCGCTTTCATAAGAACGGAGAGAATATCTATCGCATGCAAAGTACCTTGACCATGAATGACAATAAACAGGTATTTAATGCTGTTGGATTGCCTGCAGGGCCGACATTATTAGAAGATCTTCCTGAAGTTGTTGGTCAAGTGAGGTACATGACAACAGGGCTTGAGGTCAGGGTAGGTGATAAAGAACATAATGAGGGCAACGTCTATTACGCGGAACCTGAATTTCTAGAGACATTTAATTTCCCAACGAAAAAGGGAGATGGGATTGAAACACTTAAAAACCCATCTGAGGTAGCTTTGACAGAAGATGCTGCGATAAGGTACTTTGGTGAAGAGGATGCCTTAAATCAAACACTTGAGCTAAAAATAAATGATGAATGGAAGGAGTTTACTGTTACATCAATTTTAAGGGATGTACCCAGTAACTCTTCCTTAGACTTTAATATGCTTGTTCCTTTTCAAGTCTACTTGTCCGCTAACAATAGACAAAGTAATAATTCACAAGATTGGCAAAGAATTGAGTTGAGTTTTCAAACTTTTATAGTGGCGATACCAGGTGTTGTTCAGGACTCGCTAGCGGCTAAGATGAATGATGTCAGGAAATCGAGAATGAGTGGTCCAATGGCCGACATGATTGGTTTTGAAATACAGCCCTTGAATGAGGTGCATTTTGATGCGACAGTCTCAAATGGCTCCGGTATGAGAGAGGCAAGTAATAAGATGTATTCATTGCTTCTAGGTGGAATAGCTTTTGTGATTTTGATGCTTGCTTGTATCAATTTTACAAACCTATCTGTTGCAAGGGCAATACCGAGGGCCAAAGAAATTGGAGTTAGGAAAGTTGTAGGCGCATCAAGGAGGCAGTTAGTCTCCCAGTTTCTGAGTGAAGCCTTGTTCGTAAGTATCATCGCTTTTGTATTAGGCTTGATTGTTGCTCAATTGGTACTCCCATTGTTCGAAATAGCTACTGAAAAAGAATTTAGTGCTTCCATCATAGACAATCCACTTTATATCATCATCGCGTTCATAGTGGTCATTATTGCAGCTTTTATAGCTGGAATTTATCCAGCCTTAATGATTTCAAAATTCAATACAGTCAGCGCTTTAAAAGGTAGCGTAGGAACAGTCGGAGGAAAGAATTGGTTACAAAAAATATTAGTTGTTATTCAGTTTACAATCGCCGCATTTTTAGTCATTGCTGTACTTACAATGAATCGCCAAATCAGTTATTTGATCAATATGGACAAGGGTTATGATGATAAGAACTTGATCGGTGTGAATATGAACTATAATGAGCGAAGAGGCAACGGTGGAGCGATGGTTGAAGAAACCACTCCAGTAATGGGACCAGGTGAACGCATGCTCAACTTGATGAAGAATGAATTATCTCAAAGCCCTTCAATTGACCTTGTAACGGGAAAAAGTACCGGCCTTATGATGATGATGATGATGAGTATGAATGAGGAAACCGGGGAAAACACGCAAGTCAGGACTTATATGGAAAAGGCAGATGCAGATTTTGCCAAAGCCATGGGAATGGAAATTATTCAAGGCCGAGATTTTAACATCGAGAACGGAGATACTGAAAGAGACTATATCTTGGTGAACCAACAATTTGCAACGAAGATGAACTGGGGAGACTCGGTCATTGGAAAGGGTTTTGGTGGTAACACGGTCATAGGTTTGGTCAAAGACTATAATTTCCAATCACTGGAAAACGAGATTGACCCAATCATCATTAACCTTGATATGGAACAGCCTATAGGAGAAATATATGTAAAATTTCAGGAAGGCACATTCACGGAGTCTATTGCCGCTGTAAAGGCTGCTTGGGAAAAGTTAAATCCAGTAGCTCCATTCGACTATTTTCTACTGGAAGAGAGAAATGCTGATCAATACGGAGAACAGGTGAGGTGGAGAAGCTTGCTAATCACTGCTTCACTTATTGCCATTTCGATTTCTTGTCTTGGATTATTTGGTTTGGCTTATATCTCGACACAGCGCAGGACAAAGGAAATCGGGGTAAGAAAAGTACTTGGCGCTCCTGTACCTAGAATAGTCTTCATCCTCTCGCGTGGATTTTCAGTATTAGTTTTAATATCATTCATAATAGCTTCACCATTAGCGTATTATGGAGGTGAAAAATGGCTCTCTAATTTCCCTTATCACATTGAAATGGAATGGGATATGTTTGCACTTGCAGGAATTTTGACCGTAACAATCGCTTTTCTAACGGTGAGTTGGCATGCTGTAAGAACAGCAGTTTCCAATCCTGTGAAGGCGCTTAGGTACGAATGATACTAATAGATTAATAGAAAAGCCAATTTGATTTGATTCAGGTTGGCCTTTTTTTATAACTTCAATTAATGAAAACGAAAGAGTGTCCGAATTGCGCAATGGATGTAGATTCAAAATCTAAAACATGCCCAATATGCCAACATGAATTTCAATCCTTGTCGAGAGGGATGCAAATTGTGACGGTTATTCTGATTGCTTTATTGTTGATGTGGGCAATATTGTAAGGTTGTTTTAGTGCTAACTTATACCAGCGACACTGACCTAATCGCACTGAGATTTTGACTTACTACTTCCCAGCTTTCGCCTTCATCAGCAGAGAAGTAAAGGTTTCCATTATTGCTTCCAAAAGCGAGATTAGCACCTTTTCCAATAAATCCAGCTCTGAGAATTAAATCGAATGCCCCATTTTGAGGCAATCCATTTGTGAGTGCCCGCCAATTTTCACCAGCATCATGAGTCTTGTAAACTGCCAATTGACAATTATGTGGTATTCTCATATGATCGCTTTGAGCAGGGATTACCCAGGCAGTTTTATCGTCTGTATCACTTTGAACTATGGCAAATCCATAATTGGCAAATCCATTTTTATCAGTGACGTTTTTCCAAGACATACCTTTGTCTTCAGATCGATATATCCCACAATGATTTTGCTGCCAAACCACGTTCAAATTAGAAATAGGAACCTTCATGGCATGTGGGTCATGTCCGACAATCACATTACTCTCCGGTAAAAAGAAGGCGTCTAAGCCATTATTCGTGGGTTCCCAGTTTTCTCCAGCATTGTAAGATTGAAATACACCAGCACTACTGATTCCGACAGTCAAATGGTCTTTGTCCGCTTCATCCACAAGAATTGTATGTAGGAATGGATGGTTTGATCCTTTACCACCTCCTTGCCATGATGCACGAGAGGGATGTGAGGATAATCCATTCAGCTCATCAAAGCTTTGACCACCATTTGATGTTCTAAATATGGCAGCTGGCTCTACGCCAATGTAAAATGTATTTACATCATCTTGATTTCCATGACTAATCGTCCAGATACTTTTGACTGATTGGCCAGTATCTTGATTAAACTTTGGAGAAGCTACTTCGGTAAAGGTTTCCCCTTCGTCTAATGATTTGTAAAGCTTCGGTCCCCAATGCTTGTGGTTGATGGCTACCCACCATGTATTGTTTCTTAAGTCGTTATGAAAATAACCTATAGGCAAACCTATGAAATGGATGTCAGTGTAAGTCCATGTGTCATTGACTTTACTAAAGATCAAAAGGCCTTTGTCTGTTCCTGCGATTAGTTTCATAGTGCGTTTGTCATGCTGAACCCGTTTCAGTTTCTGATTAATCGAAAAGGAAGATCCTAACATTGAGTTCTCGGGACAGGATGATGGTTAAATTTTGGAGACGGTCATTCATGTTCAAAGTCACTTTTCCCACCAGTCTTTTTGAGCAGTCGCGTTTCTTTAATCACGATATTATGAGAGAGGGCCTTACACATATCATAAATGGTTAATGCCGCTACAGAAGCTCCAGTTAATGCTTCCATCTCCACACCGGTTTTGCCTTCTGTCTTTGCTTCACAAATGATGTTGACTAAAAATTCATCATCAATACTAATTTCAATATTCACTTTGCTCAAGAATAAATTATGACAAAGTGGTATCAGTTCAGATGTCTTTTTTGCAGCTTGAATACCCGAAATAATGGCTGTTTGGAATACAGGTCCTTTTAAAGCTCTTATTTCTCCATTTTCTACATAAGCCTTGACTTCTTCTGGTAATTGCACTAGTGATTGGGCATGCGCTATTCGAACTGTGCCTTGTTTATCTCCAACATCCACCATTGAAGGCTGGTCATTATTGATATGTGTGAACTTCTTCATTAAAACTGATTTCGATAACTAATAAAAGGATATACCTCGCCCTTTTCAAATTTGTCTAATCCTTCTGGTAATACAATAAAACCATCTGCATCTATCATGTTGGCAAAATCCCCTGAGCCATTTCCTCTTGATGGTATGGCTTCCAATTGTCCTTTTTCATTGGATTGGGTTTGACATTCCAAGAAGTAAGTAAAAGGCTTTGGGAAGTTTACATCTTCCTTTATTACCGCATTTTGAGTTGCTATGTTTAAAGATAAAGATGTACTGAGCCAATGCCTGATATAGACGGCTGCACACATAAAAGAAGATACTGGGTTTCCAGGTAAAGCAAACACAGTAGTTCCATTTTCAGCAGTACCAAACCAGAAAGGTTTTCCTGGCCGCTGCTTCACCTTATGAAAATGCTTTTTAACCCCAAGGGCCTCCATGACATCTGGAAGAAAATCAAATTTTCCCTTAGAAACACCACCAGTTAGCACAACTAATTGATAATTTTTAATGACTGCACTTAGCGCATCTGTCATGAGTTTTTTATCATCCGGTAAATGAAGCATTTCCGTTTCTGCCCCCCAATTTTCAATTAGGGCGCGTACACCATAATTACCAGACCGCCTGATTTGATGCGCAGCTGGTTGTTCATGAATGGCTACTAATTCATCACCAGTAGTAATAATCATTGCCTTTGGTGGCACCAATACTTCTAATGCCTCTTTACCAACTGCCGCTGCAATATTCATTTCTGGTGCTCCCAGTAATTTGCCTTTGGCTAAGATGACATCCCCTTGTTTTTTATCTGTTCCTTTGAAATGCACATTTTGTTTTCCCTTAATGGCTGCCTCATTAATTGTTGCTACCTCATTATCTATGCTGATGTCTTCATACCTGATCACTGTATCAACTCCATCAGGCATAATTGCCCCAGTCATTATCTGTAAGCATTTAGAGCCGTCGGCTAAGGTAGATTTAGCCATTCCGGCTGCAATAGTCCTTTCAATTGGGAAAACCCGTTGATCAGCTTCAAATGCAGCGTAATTGATGGCAATACCATCCATAGTTACCCGATCAAAAGGAGGGAAGTCCCGATCGGCATAAATAGCCTCATTTAATACTTTACCAAATGCTTCTTGCAAATTGACTTTTGCCGATTTGGGTTGGCATTTATTATCACCAATGATTTGTAATGCTTCGCTGTAGGAAATAAAATCCATCAATTTTTATAGTCTAATTTCTAATGTTTAACCACCTATAGTCGCCATTGATGCCAATGGGCCTTTTTTAGCTGCCTCGGTTTCTGATTCAAAACCATCCTTAGCCCTGGAATTGAACAGCTTAATGAATTGCTTTTTAATTGTCTCATCTGATGCCCCTTCGCGCATTAAATCTCTAAAGCTAAAGCCGTTTCCTTGATACAAGCAGGTTTTTAAATCTCCTTTTGGGGTCAATCGAACCCGATCACATGTGCCACATATGGTTCTTGTGTAGGCTGGAATAATTCCGATTTTCCCAACGCCACCAGGGATTTGGTAGTTCAATGAAGTAGAACTCGCCTCATCGTTAAGTTTAATCAAATTAGGATAAGCTTCTTTGATATGAGCAAGGATTCTATCCTTGTTCCATGATATAGGCGTATAGCCTTTGCCTCCACCATTGAAAGGCATTTCTTCAATGAAACGGACACTTACAGGGTCAGTCTTGGTCAGTTCGCACATGCCATGAATATCGTCCAGGTTATGCTCTTCCATGATTACAGCATTGATCTTGGTATCAATCCCACTACCGAGAAGGGCACGGTATGAATTCATGACTTCATCAAATTCATCCCTTCTGGTAATCTTGAAAAAGTTTGCCTTGTCTAAAGTATCGAGACTTATATTTACAGATTTAATGCCCATGCTTTTTAGACGCGGTATGTGCCTGGCGAGGTCTGTACCATTGGTTGTTATATTAACAGCATCTATGCCACTTATTGCCGTAAGCTGTTCCATAAATGGAACGAGGTCTTTCCGAACAAATGGTTCGCCTCCGGTGATTCTGACCTTGGATATTCCTAATTCCGCTAGAATACTGACTAATCTGATCATTTCCTCATAACTGAGGATTTGTGATCGATTACTGAATTGCAGCCCTTCTTCAGGCATACAATAAAAGCACCTCAAATTACAACGGTCAGTAACCGCCAATCTTAAATATCTTAACTGTCTGCCGTGGTTATCGTAAAGCAAGATTATTATCTTTAGATCAATTGAGTTTCAAGGTAAAAACAATTCACATTTTATACCCATAAGTTTGACAAAATGCTTGATGTAATAGACCAAATACGAGAATTAGTTAAAAAAGAGGAGTCTTTTGCGATTGCAACAGTTATTAAAACCTGGCGGTCTTCCCCTCGTCCTGTAGGCTCTTGCTTGATTGTTACTGCAAGTGGTGCAATGTATGGCTCAGTTTCTGGAGGTTGTGTAGAAAATGCTGCAGTCATAAAAGCTTTGGACATATTGAAAACGGGACAACCAGCAATTGTCAATTACGGTGTGGCAGATGAAGAAGCTTGGGAGATAGGCCTGAGTTGTGGAGGGGCTATTGAAGTTTATATCGCACCCTTCTTTGGCTTGGATAGCCCAACATTATGGCAAGCACTTGATACAGCCCTTGAAAATAATAATCCAATAGCTTTAATTACCAATTTGGGGGATGGTAAAGTCAGCTTGATTGGTGAAGGAATTACTTCAGATGTTATACAAAAAGAGGCAGAGCAATACCTTGCCAAAGGCCTTAATTCAAAATTAGAAAATGATGGTGTAGACTACTTTGTAAACAGTTTTCCTATCAAGCCAAAAATGATTTTGATCGGCTCAGCACATATTACAGTTGAGTTAATCGAGTTATCACACATGTATGATTTTGAGACAGTAGTGATTGACCCACGTGACACATTCGCACATAAAACAGGGTTTAAAACTATGCCAGGTACTACATTAGTCAATTGGCCGCAAGAGGTTTTACCTGTAATGAATTTGGATCAGAATGTTTATGTGGTGATTCTTTCCCATGATCCAAAAATTGATGA
>Ga0209223_10001964_pt1 | contig 21487 bp, 19 predicted proteins | sample COG_06_FD_184750 | JGI IMG/M metagenome (GOLD analysis project Ga0209223, IMG submission 184750) | Pelagic Microbial community sample from North Sea - COGITO 998_met_06 (SPAdes) (version 2) | ecosystem: Environmental > Aquatic > Marine > Neritic zone/Coastal water | place: Helgoland, sampling...
AAATTAGCTTTTTATTGACGGATCTGGGTTAAATCGACAGAGAAAAATCCATCTTTTTTAATTGCGCCTGTATCAAAAATTTCACCAGACTCATCTTTTAAGAAAGCAGATGTTTTGGAAGTAGATCCTATAAATTTATTAGAAAAATATTTTATTATTTTTGCAAAATCCTCATCAATTTTTTTGCTAAAGGCGGCATTAAAAGATGGTGGCGTCCCCCTCTTGAGTCAGATCAATGGTATTATTATCCTCATCTTTAAAAATTGGCGAGTGCCAAAATTCATAAAAATCTTTTATTTCTGATGGCAAATTCTCTGTTTCTACATTTTTTACTAATAAGCTGTCTTGTATTTGAGAAAGTGTTTTTTTGCGATTAATGTACGATAGATGATCTTTTGACACCACTTCAACATCTTCAGTTTTTACTACTTTTTTTGAAGAAAAGTTTGGTTCCAAGGGTTCTTCTTTGTGACTTTTATCCATATAATCTATTATTTATAAAAAATGAAAAAAGATCATACTTTATTTTTGGGATTGGTGCAACAGTTTTTTAATTTGGGCACGAAAAATAGATAAATTCTTTAACTGCTGCTTTAAAAAAAATTAATGATAAAATGATAAATCTATAAGTTTTTTAAAAACTATTGATTAATTGATTTTAGATTAGACACTTTTGCGCGTTTGTTTTTAATAAAATTATCTAGTAACTTATGCGCACTTCAAAAAGAAAATTTGACGAAATTCGTCCAGTGTCAATTCAAACCAATGTTAATAATTATGCTGAAGGTTCGGCGCTGGTTAAGTTTGGCAATACCCATGTATTATGCACCGCATCTTTGGAAGACAGAGTTCCTGCTTTTTTAAGGAATCAAGGCAGAGGCTGGGTTACTGCTGAATATAATATGCTAGCGCGCTCAACTCATAAACGCATCAACAAAGATTCTACAAGGCCAAATGGCAGATCTATTGAAATTACCAGATTAATTGGTCGCTCACTGAGATCTTGCATTGATCCAATGCGCCTGGGTGAAAGACAAATTATTGTTGATTGTGATGTGCTTCAGGCTGATGGTGGAACTCGCTGTGCCGCTATTACTGGCGGCTATGTCGCCTTGGCTGTAGCTGTTAAAAAAATGCTAAGAGAAAGAATTATTAAAAATGATCCATTGATAAACCAAATAAGCGCTATTTCTTGCGGAATATTTGATGGTGAAATAGTAGTTGATCTTGATTATAGCGAAGATAGCAGATGTCATGCTGATTACAATTTTGTTTTGAGTAAAAATTACAGCCTAATTGAAATGCAGGGCATTTCTGAAATAGGCGAAATGAGCTTTGAGCAACTTACTAAAATGTATAATTTAGCTAAAGATGGCGCCAAACATCTATTTGATATTCAAAACGAAGCTATAAATAACAGCTAAACCCCTCTTCTTGATGGCTTTACGAATTATAAATATAACTATTTTATTGTCGTGAAGCCATTTTCTTTGCTAGAAATATCTCTAATTTTAATGATAATTGGCATCATTGTTGCTGCATCGATTAAATCAGCAAAATGGATTTTTGAAATCAAGTATAGAAGGATCATTAAAAACTATATCTATCCAAGAAATAACGATTAGAAAAGCTTTTACCAATTCTAAATATGATTTTATAATGGAAATATTGTTGAGATTATAATTTTCTCACGCGCATTAAAAGCCTATGAGCAGAGAGCTGTAGAGAAATATTTGAAGAAAAAATATGATATCTGATTTATTGCATTTTACCAAACAAGATTTGGTTCATGAGATTAAGCAAATTGACGAGAAGACTTATCGAGCTAAACAAATATGGCAGTGGTTTTATAGATTTGGATGTTTTGATTTTAATTTAATGACAAATATCTCGAAAGAGTCGAGACAAAGATTATCGCAGAAATTTATAATAAATTTGCCGCAAATTAGCAAAAAAATTGAATCACAAGATGGCACTATTAAGTTTTTAGTAAAATTTATTGATAATAGGGAAGTTGAAGCGGTTTATATTCCCGAAGAAAGAAGAGCCACCCTATGCGTTTCTTCGCAAGTTGGCTGTACTTTAGCTTGCAAATTCTGCCACACAGGAACCCAGACTCTGGTAAGAAATTTAGAATTTCATGAAATTATAGCGCAAATATTGATAGCTAAAAATATCATTAATGACTGGAATCAATCTAAGAAATTAACCAACATAGTTTTTATGGGAATGGGCGAGCCCTTTTTTAATTATGATAATGTAAAAAAAGCTGTCGATGTTTTATGCGATGAAGAGGGTCTAGCTTTTTCAAGAAAAAGAGTCACCATTTCAACCTCGGGCTTGGTTCCAGAAATTATAAAATCAGCTACTGAAATTCGAACTAATCTAGCAATTTCATTGCATGCCACTAATGATAAGTTAAGAACTGAAATTATGGCAATTAATAAAAAATATCCACTTCAAGACTTATTGAGTGCTTGTTTTGATTATGGCAATAAAAACCCCAAAGAGAAAATAACTTTCGAATATGTTATGCTTGATGGCATTAATGATAAAGATGCCAATGCTTACGAGCTGATTGCTTTAATTAATAAATTTAATGTAAATGCTAAAATCAACCTCATACCTTTTAATAAATGGCAGGGTTGTGATTATGAAGTGAGTAGCAATAATAAAATAAGAAAATTTAGTCAAATTCTTAAAGACAATAAAATTATCACAACCGTAAGAAAAACCAGAGGCAGCGACGCTATGGCCGCTTGTGGACAGCTTAAATCTATATCCAAAAGAATTCCTAAAAGAAACCAGTAGTATGAAGCATCATTTACACGATAAAAATCTTTGGCTTAATATAAACAAAAAGGCGGGGATGTCTTCTGCCAAGCTTGTGACTATTATCAAAAATATAACTAAAGCTAAGAAAGTAGGTCACGGAGGCACTCTTGATCCTTTTGCGGTTGGAGTTTTGCCAGTCGCCTTAAATAAAGCGACAAAAACATCGCAAGAAATGATGGATAGTAAAAAGCAATATATTTTTTATATAAAGTGGGGCGAATTTCGCAATAGCGATGATATTGATGGCGATATTATTGAATCTTCTGCTGCAAGGCCCTCGAATAATAATCTCTTAACTTCAGCTTTAAATTTTATTGGTGAGATTGAACAAACTCCTTCAAAATTCTCGGCTATTAAAATTAACGGTAAAAGAGCTTATGACCTAGCGCGAAAAAATATTGATTTTGACATGCCAAGTCGCTTAGTCAAAATTTTTAGCCTAAATATTATCAAAAACTCTAGTGACGGCGCTTTGATAAAAATAGAATGTTCCAAAGGAACCTATGTCAGATCATTAGCGCGAGACATATGTTTAAAAAATGGAGTTTGTGGATATGTATCTTTTTTAAAAAGATCCGTAGTGGGCGAGTTTGACATGACAAATACGATTTCACTTGACCTGTTAAAATATGGAAGATATAAAGATTTCTCATCTCATGTTATGAGAAGCGTTGATCAGTCATAAAAACTCCTTAGATTTGTTTTAGAATTTAATTCTTGGAAGAAGTTCTAAAGTGGTTTTAAACTATGTTTTCTAGAAGCTCGTCAATAAACTAGGTGTTCAAATTTTTACTATAAAATAAATTAAAACTAAATATGTCCCTTCTGTTAAAATCTAAAAAAGAGGTTGTAGCTGAATTTGCTAAAAATGAAAAAGATTCTGGTTCTACTCAAGTACAATGTGCTTTGATGACAAAAAAGATTGAAGATTTAACAAATCATTTAAAGAGTCACAAAAAAGATTTTTCTTCAAGAAGATCGCTGTTAATTCTGGTTGGTAAAAGAAGAAGATTACTTGATTACCTTAAATCATCTTCTGTTTCTGAATATGAGACTTTAATCAAAAAATTGAACATTAGAAAATAGACCCATAGCCCGCTATATTTATATCGCGGGCTATTGTTACTCTTACCCGTGCTTATTGGCAATTTTATGTATTTTCAAAAATTCTCCTCACTTAATTGATCGGTCAAGAATTACACAAATCGCTGTTTTATATTAACTAAATTTAATAAATCATATATGTTTAACATTATAAAAAAAGAAATCGAATGGAATGGTAAAACCCTGTCCTTTGAAACTGGAAGAATAGCTAGGCAAGCTAGCGGCTCTGTTTTAGTAAAATATGGCAATACCACAATTTTAGCAGCCGTAACTGTAGCTCAAAAGCCAGTAGAAGGTGCTGATTTCCTTCCCCTAACAGTTCACTATATTGAAAAATCATATGCCGCAGGAAAAATACCAGGCGGATTTTTTAAAAGAGAAGCTAAGCCAAGCGAAGTAGCAACTCTAACTTCAAGGCTTATTGATAGACCAATAAGGCCGTTATTTCCTTCAGATTTTCATCACGACGTCAATGTTATCTGCACCCTATTATCTTATGATGCTAGCTCCACTCCCGATGTTGTAGCATTGATAGCAGCTTCAGCAGCTCTTTCTATCTCGGAAGCTCCTTTTGCAGAAACTATTGCTGCCGCTAGAGTTGGTATTATAGATAATGAGATGGTCTTAAACCCTTCTAAGGAAGAATTATTAAAAAGTGATTTAGATCTTATAATTGCCGGTACTGAAAGTTCAGTATTAATGGTTGAATCTGAAGCCAAACAGCTTTCGGAAGAAAAAATGCTAGAAGCTGTTAACTATGCTCACAAATCTTTTCAACCTGTCATAAAAGTCATCAATGAGTTGAGAGACGAAGTTGGCAAAGAAAATATGTCTTATGAGTCTAGTGATAATAGCTCTCTACTTAAAGATATTAAGGATTTTGCTGGCGATAAGATAGTTGCGGCATATAAAATACAAGATAAGCAAGAACGCGCTCAATCCCTAAATGCACTCTATCAAGATATTTCTGATAAATATCTTGATGAAGATCAGGGGGTTGTTGCAAATAGACTTAAAAAAGTTTTTAAACAATTATCACAAGATGTTGTGCGCGGAGATGTTCTTAAGAACAAAACAAGAATTGACGGTAGAAAAACCGATGAAGTTAGACAAATTGAAGTTGAGGTTGGTGTTTTGCCACAAGTTCATGGTTGCGCTCTTTTTACCAGAGGAGAAACTCAATCATTAGCGGTAGCTACTTTGGGCGGACCTAAGGATAGACAAATGATTGAAAATCTTGATCCGGGCATGATTGAGGAGTCTTTCATGTTGCACTATAACTTCCCACCATATTCTGTTGGTGAGGTTGGGCAGCTTCGAGCTCCAGGTAGAAGAGAAATCGGCCATGGCAAGCTTGCTTTTAGAGCTATTAATCCAGTTTTCCCAACTCAGGAAGAATTTTCATATACAACTCGTATAGTTTCTGAAATTACTGAGTCCAACGGATCATCATCAATGGCTACAGTTTGCGCTGCGTCTCTAGCCTTAATGGATGCAGGAGTTCCAATTAAATCTCCAGTTTCTGGTATTGCCATGGGCTTAATTAAAGAAGGTGATGATTATGTGGTATTATCTGACATCATGGGCGATGAAGATCATCTAGGTGATATGGATTTTAAAGTTGCTGGTACTAAAGATGGTATCACTTCTTTGCAAATGGATATCAAAATTAATGGCATTACTTCAGATGTTATGCAGGAGGCATTAACTCAGGCTAAAATTGGTCGCATACATATCTTAGATAAGATGGTTGCAGTTATGAGTGAACCAAGAACTGATCTTAATCCTAACGCCCCAAAAGTTGAGGTCCTTAATGTTGACCCTAAGAAAATCAGAGAGATAATTGGCTCGCGTGGTCGAGTTATTAAAGAAATATGCTCAGTCTCTGGTGCTGTTGTCGATGTTGATGATAGTGGTCAAGTTAAGATATCATCTAATAGCTCAGATTGCATCGCTAAGGCTTTAGCAATGGTTAATGACATAATTTTTGAGCCAGAAATTGGCGATATCTATGAAGGTCCAGTTGTAAAAGTAATCGATGCTGGTGCCTTTGTTAATATATCAAATAACCGCGACGGCTTTGTCCATGTTTCTGAATTAGCAGAATATAGAGTTGACTTTGTAGAGGACGTTATAAATGAAGGAGACATTGTTAAAGTTAAAGTTATTGGCTTTGATAAAAAGGGTCGCCCTAAATTAAGCTTTAGATGTGTTGATCAAGCAACTGGTGAGGATATTTCTGACCAACTATCATCGCAACCACAATTAGTAGATGAAAGAGATTCCGGTGGTCGCGATAGAAGAGATCGTAAAGAACGCAGTGGTGGCAGTGATCGTCGCAGCAGCAATAATAATGATGACGATAATAAGGGCCCTAAAAAGCGTCGAGGCTTTTTTAGCTAAATCATTATTAGCAAATATTGCTCCCTTTATTAATTGTCGCTTAATTTATCTTTTTGCCCTTAGCAATTATATTAAGACTCCCAATCCCTGTCAATGTTAAGTTTGGCAGGGATTATACTTCTTGTTCTTGACTTATGCTAAAATCGATCTTTAATATATCTCTTACTATTGGTAGTTGAGGCTAAATTTTTTTAGCTTAAATGCTTATAAATTAGAATAGTAACGCACTCCATTCCTAAAATACTTTTATGACTAAATCTGGGGCAAAAAAGTTATCAAAGTCCGCTGCACCTAAAAAAAACAAAGCTTTAGAGAGTGGTAGTCGCCCATCTGCATCAAAAAAGAAATCTTTAGCTCGATCATCAAAAAGGCCAAGAGTTATAAATGGCAAAATTAGAAAAAGAAAAGGTAAATCTTCCGAAGCAGTTTTCTATCTGTTAGCGGCATCTTTGGTATTATTTGCTATAATATTTATAGTATTTTCCTATTATCACGGCCAAGGCAAGTTTGATAAAGATCTTTTTATATCAGGACTTGCTATTGGCGCTATGGCGCAAATTGTTGATGGTGCCCTAGGTATGGCATATGGAATTACAGCTACCACCTTTTTGCTATCAAAGGGAATACCTCCCGCCATAGCAACAGCATCAGTTCATATTGCTGAAATTTTTACAACAGGCGCTTCTGGACTTAGTCATTGGCGCATGGGAAATGTTAATCTAAAATTATTTAAAGCCTTAATAATACCGGGAATTATTGGTGGAGTGATTGGGGTTTTTTTAATTACCTCGATAGATGGAGATGTTATAAGGCCGTGGATTTCAGCATATCTTTTACTTATGGGTATTTTTATTTTTTATAAAGCATTTAAGAAAACTTATTTTCGCTCACGCGTCAATAGTAAGAAAATTTTTCCATTAGCTTTAGCTGGTGGCTTCGTTGATTCTGTTGGCGGCGGTGGCTGGGGATCGGTTGTAACCGCTAATCTTTTGGGCTCTGGACATGAGCCACGAAAAACTATTGGCTCCGTTAATGCGGCAGAGTTTTTTATCACTACTGTAACAGGGTTTTCTTTTGCTGTGATACTCGGTTTCAATCACTGGGAAATTGTGGCTGGTCTTATAGTCTCGGGAATGTTGATGGCACCAATTTCAGCAAAAATTCTATCAAAATTTCCAATCAAGCCATTGATGGCTTTTGTTGGATCTTTAATTATAATTTTAAGCAGCGTAGTTATTTACAAATCAATTTTTTAATTTATGCCAATTGAACAATCTAAATTAGAAAAGATTTTATCAGAAAAATTTCCTGAAGCTAAGATAGAGGTTACTGATTTAGCTGGAGATCAAAATCATTATAGTGTATCAATAAAAGATAAAATATTTAGTGGCAAAACTAAGATTGCTCAGCATAGAATCGTTAATGAGGCTTTAAAAGATTTACTAGCTGGCGATTTGCATGCGATGCAACTTAAAACAGGGGATTTAAATTCTTAAAAATAAAATAAATAGCTATGGAAGAAATTAGACAACAAATCGCCAAAATTAATAAGGAAAATGATGTAGTGCTTTACATGAAAGGTTCTCGAGATTTTCCTCAATGTGGTTTTTCAGCCATGACTTCACAAATTTTAAAAAACCTCGATGTTGAATTTGTGGATATCGATGTTTTGCGTGATATGGATTTGCGCCAGGGAATTAAAGATTATTCTGATTGGCCCACAATCCCACAGCTTTATGTTAAGGAAGAATTTATTGGCGGTTGTGATATTTTAAAAGAAATGTTTGACTCGGGAGAGTTACTGCAATTATTAAAAGATAAAGGTTTAAAATAAATATGTCGTATGCTGTTGAAATTAATAATTTATCAAAAATATATAAATCATCAAAAGATTCAGCGGCAAAAAAGGCCCTCGATAACATCAATCTTAATATAAAAAAAGGTGCTTTTTTTGGTTTACTAGGTCCAAATGGCGCAGGAAAATCAACAATTATAAATATTCTGGCGGGCCTTGTTGAAAAGAGTGAGGGTCAAGTCAAAATTGGTGGCATCGATACTGCAATTAATCCAATGTTAGCAAAATATAAGATTGGTATCGTGCCGCAAGAGATTATGTTTGATCCATTCTTTACAGTTTATGAAACTCTAGAAATTTATGCTGGATATTATGGCGTACAAAAAAAAGATCGAAAGACCAATGAGATAATATCTGCTTTGGGGTTGGCGGATAAATCTAACTCGAAGCCACGCAGTCTTTCTGGTGGCATGAAAAGGAGGCTTTTAGTAGCCAAGGCGCTAGTTCACAATCCAGAGATTTTAGTATTAGATGAACCAACTGCTGGAGTTGATGTTGAACTAAGAAATCAATTATGGGAATATGTTAAAAAATTAAATCAAGATTTCGGGACTACAATTCTTTTAACAACTCATTATCTAGAAGAGGCTGAAGCGCTATGTGATCAAATTGCCGTAATTAATCGTGGCAAAGTGATAGCTAACGATAAAAAAGAAAATCTTATGGGCCTTTTGTCTCGCAAAGAGTTGATAATTTCTTTTTATGGCCATGATGAGGTGGGTAAAGTAGATTTAAAAATAAAAAATATCGATGTTAAAAATTTAGCCACCAATACAATCTCCATAACCTATGACCCAGATAAAATAGAGGTGGCGAAGATATTGAAAGCAATATCTTCGGCAAAAATTCAAATAAAAGATGTTTCAACTAAGCAGCCAGATTTAGAAGAAATATTTAAATTCTTGGTGCGCTCAAATTAACCCTTTCATAAACGATGTTAATGGCATAAATTCCCTATATAAGCATGAATAGTTTAAAAAAATATTTATTCAATCAAGTTGACGTCTGTTTATTGATAATATTTCTTGGTCTTGCATCAAGTTTAGCGCTGATTGGAGCTTACATATCGCAATATATTTTTGGATATCAACCCTGTATTTTATGCTTATATCAAAGAGTGCCATTTTTTATTGTTTTAGGATTTGTAGCACTATCCTTTTTATCTAAATCAGATAAATTTTTAAAAATAGTTTTATATCTTTGCTTAGCTGTCATAGCTCTAAATTTTTTAATTGCCTTCTATCATGTTGGGGTTGAATTTAAGATTTTTGTAGGTCTTTCGGGCTGTAGCGGAGCTTCGAATCTTAATAGCTTTAGCGACCTAGAAAGCCTCAGAAGCGCATTGGAAAATCAGCCAGCGGTAAAATGTGATGAGCCACAATTTTATTTTTTGGGTTTGACTATGGCGTTTTGGAATATGATTTATTGTTTATTTTTGTTTATATTGGTCGCTTTTATACACCTGAAGAGTCGACAAAATAGCGTCAAAAAGATCAAATAGATTATTTATATTTCGAGGCTTGTTAATTGTAAAAGGCGCCTCAATAGACTTGATACCAGTTTTTTTACTTAGCCAATTAGCATACCTACTTTCTTCAAAGCTAGTATAGATAATTAAGTCAATTTTATTGTTTTGGGAAATATCAATCAGCTTTTCAAGATGCTTTCCGCTCGGTGAAACTCCTGGCTTATCCTCAATTTGCGCGACCAAATCAAGATCAATCCAATCTATAAGATATGACCAAGCATTGTGCTGAACAATTATTGGCATTTTTTTAAGATTTTCTGCTTTTTTCTGCCATTTTTTGATAGATAATTGCCATTTCTTACTAAATTCCTGATAATTATTTTCAAAAAACTCGCTATTATCTGGATCTATTATTTTTAGTCTTCTGGTAAATTCTTGTGCAACCTTTGCAATATTATGAGGGTTGAGATGAATATGAGGATTGCCCTGTGGATGAATATGCCCCATAGCTCTACTTATTGATTTATCATTAATAACTTCAAGCTTTTCTACAAAATCTGATGCCATAAAATAGCCAATTTCCCCTTTTTTTGTCGATGTTTTGTAGGTTTTTTGCAGCAAAAGAGGTAACCAACCCTCTTCAAGAGAAGCTCCTGAGCAAAAAACTAGGTCGGCATTACGAATTTTGGCAATTAAGCTTGGCTTGGCCTGAACATAATGTGGATCTTCATTGTGATTGGTGGCGCTAAAAATATTAGCCTTGTCTTGCGCAATTTCCTGTGCCAAACTAGACCATTCGGGCAGGCAAGTGAATATATTAATTTTGGCAAATGATGTGTTTGACCAAAAGCATAATAATAAAATTAGATAAATTTTTTTCATTTTTTTGAAATAAAATTAAAGAGCCCGTGCATAAAACTATTTTATGCACGGGCTGAATTGTCATAAATTATTTATTAGAATCTATGCGCTGGATGCGCTCCGATTGACACGATATATTGCAAAGTTATAGCCTCATTGCGGTTATTATAAGCTAGATCCAGATTCTCATATTCAAGCCTAAATCTTGAAAATTCAGAATTAGTAAAATCAATCATAACCGTATTGCTTTCTGGATTGTGGCCATTGGAGTTTATTGAAGCTTCGTCAAAATTTGCAACATCACTAGCTTCGCTAGCATATAATTTTGAATAACGATAGCCTAAGCGCCATTTTGGCAGAAACTTATAAACAGCCTCGGCATAAAATCCGGATTGATTCGACTTAAAATTGTCAGTTTCCTCAATTGTTCCTCCATTGCTAAGGGTGTATGAGCCATTCTCGCGACGATTAAAATATTCTCCTTGTAGAATTATTTCATTTTGCCTGATATTGCCACTTGGTGAAAAGCTATATTTCATATCAGCGATAAATAAATTGCTATCACCTCTAAAAGCTAACTCCTCGGTATTGCCATCATGATCATGGGAATAAATGCGACCATCGTCGCCGACATTAGTTTGCAAATATGATAATCCCGCTTGAATTTCACCGCCAAAAATCTCGCCACCAGTTTTAAAAAAAGCTGATTTAGATGGCACTCCATTAGCAGAGCGACCTCCTGCTGGGAAGTTGCGCCCTGATAACAAAGCAACGCCAGCCTCGCTATAGAATTGAGTTGGCAATAGCCATGAAACTTGGGCGCCATCATCAAAATAATGATTTCCTAAAAATGCTTGATAGGCTATTGGTCGATTAGAAAAATTATCGGCATGTAAATGCTGATTATTAAGATAGCCAATATTAGCTAAAAAACGCCCAAATTTTACATTAACTCCATAAGGTAGATTTGTGGTTTCTCCAAATAACTCTTCAATCTCCACCTTATCTTCGCCTTCTTCGTCGATAAATACAATATTTGAGCTCAAGCGGAACATATCATCGACATCGGCCGATAAATTAAGTTCTGATTCAAATAAAGAAAAACCCTCTTTGTTACCATGAAGATGGCTCGGCGTTTGAAAGCCGGCCAAAGAAATTTCATCGCTATTATCAGAAGAGCTATGAAATTTACCATTTATTAAAAGCCCAATTTGAGGATTAAACCTGGCCGTGTTTAAGTTAAATTTATTTTTCAAATTATCGCTTGATTGTGTTGAAGCAATTTTTTGTTCAAGCTGGCCAATTCTGCTTTTTAATTCTCTAACCTCTTGATTTAGAGTTTGAGACTTGGCTGAAGTTGCTATTAAGCAAGTTATCAGAGATGTTGTGATAAGATATTTTTTCATAATTTAATAATTTGGGTAAAAAATTAATTTCCTAAAGTTTGTTAAAGCGTGGTTATTTTATAGCTCGTAATATCCATTATTTTTGGATATTTTATTTTTCTTCCAGAGCTATTTTGATTATTTAGCTCAGTGAATATAGATTTTTGACAATATATCACGCTAGAGAAAAATGTCGCTATTTGTTATTAGCGCTGCAATGAGTCTAATTTGATAATGGAGGAGCTTGAGAGAAGTAAGATTTAGTTGACCTTATTTTTTGGCAAGATTTGAGGCGCAAGAAAGTTATTTGCGCTAAAATCAGTAAGCCAAGTAATAATAATATATCGTTAATAAATGAATTTTTGTTAGATTTATAAAAATCTAAAATAAGGCAATCCTCATCGCCAAATGAATGAGCTTTATTAGAATAATCTTGTATTTGAGAGCTAGGGTTGCTTACAGACTTGGCGCCTACTGCATTAGAAACAATGTGTAAAATGGCATGTTGAAATAGAAATATTTTTGACAAAGCAAAAATAAACAAAAATATTATTGTTAATCTTTTGATCACGCTACGCTGAAAATAAGTATTTTTGTTAGGATTTTGTTATAAAAGACAAATATCTTGTATAATTTGTTCAATTATGATATAGTAAATATCACATAACTTAAATCAAAATATGCAACAGGAAATATGAAATATAGTTTTTTAATATCAGAAGAAGTAGTAACTAAAATAAATAATTATAAGCAAAATCTGCTTCAAAACAAATTAAGTCCCGGAGCTTTTCTTAAGAAAAAGCTCTCAGAAAAAAACTTGTCTGCTATTTCTAGTGACCAATTTTTGGAACTTCTTATCCAAACAAAAAAGCCACAAATCTTTGCCGAAAGTGAAGTGTTGGGAGATGGAAGAGACTGGAATATAGAAGAATTGAGTATTTTGGGAGATGTATCCCTAGCAGCTCCGGTAACAATTTATGATAATGGCGTCCACAAGGGTGATAATATAAAAGTTCATGAAACGCCTTTGAAAGGTGAGCTTCTATTTGTTCCAGGCGCATTACTTAAAAATGAACAAACAGGAAAATCTCCTGATATTACAGAGTTGGTTGGTTCAAATCACAGGATAGATGATGAAAAATTTTACCAGCTATATGAAAGAAGGCTCATGCCATCATTAATTCACGCAAGTCAGTCATCTGAAAAAAGCGGTGGTGCATTGATAACTATTCCTGGAATGGGCTGCGGTGCCTTTGCTGGAAATTTTCAAGGGCAGCTAGAGAGAAAAATAGATTGGGTTGTTGAAAAAATATTGATCAATCATCATGATAAGTTAAAAGGCATAAAAGGAGTAATTTTTGATCCCAACCAAAATCCTGGAGATTGTCCAGACTCTCAAAGAAAAATCGGAAATATTGATTATATTGTGAAATCTGGAGAATTTGGCACAAAAAATTCTCAACTAAAAAATCCTGCAGAATATGGAGAGCAGTTTAAAGATACCAAGTTATTTAGTATAGTCGCTTGGGATCATGTTTCTTGGCCCGGAAATGATTTTTACATTGGTAGCAGAGAAACAGATGATGGCGTAAAAGCTGCAGCAACTGATATATGTCAAACAATGACCGTCCATTCCGGTCAATATGATGCCATAAGAAAAGGCTTCTACCCATCAGGACTTAATAATTGGAAAGAAACAATAAATCAAAATAATGTTGTTCTACAATCTCAAGGAAATACATTGGTGCTTGATAAACAATATAGCCTGCACCAGTTTGGGAGTCCAAATAGTGTCGTTGCAGGTTTTGAAGCATTATCCATGCAAAGCGCCAATAATAACATCACCTTATACTCAGCAAATCAGAACCAATCGGAAGGTAATAGGCCTAGACTGGCTATGAAATTTAGCAATTGTCAGCAAAAAAATAATTTTATACAAAACTTCTGGGAATCTATTCGAATGACACAAGTGGAGGGCAATGATAATACCATCTATATTGAGCCATCTAGCGGCATTGGAGAGACGGGGGCCTATATTTCAGTCAATGATGAGCTAGCTATAAAATTTGCAGATAATAATATTAGGGACAAATTTGTTAAATTTTCTGGCATAATTCCCTCAAGCTCTGAGCAAAACGGGAGCTCTCATTGCCTTGCCCCACAGAAAGGATCGAGAGGTGATTCAGCAATATATTTTAATAACAGCATTTTGCCACCTGCGCCAGATAGAGCGAAAAATATTGCAACCAATCCAGGTCAAGTTCAAGCAGGACGGTCATTCTAGCGATAATGCTCATGATTCATCTTTTTGACTAAATTCTTCAAGCTTGTCGATATTGGCTGATTTTTTGCCTTCAATTCCAAGGTCGGAAATTCGCTCAATTGACGAGTAGATGCCGCGATTAAGGCTTTTGGTCATTTTATCATGATAGCTCAGAGCTTTACTTAACGATTTGCCAATTTCGGAAGAATCTTTGAAAATAACAGCAATTTTATCGAGCAGTTTTTTAACTTCTATTTTTAGAACCTCGATATTTTTTTCTTGCTTGATGCGATCAATAACGATGCGCGCTTGAGATAAAAGATTGACAAGACCTATTGGCGTGGAGATTATAACGCCGCTTTCTATGGCTTTTTGTTCGAAGTTTGGATCTACTTCCCTTACTATATCAAGCATCTTTTCGGTTTGTAGAAACATTATTATCATAATTTTATAATCAGAGGTTTTTTTATTTAACAGATTCTCAAAAAGTGATTTAGCATAATCTTTTTTCTTTAAAGATTCTAGATGTTTACGAAATGTTTCCTTAATCTTGGCTAATATTTCTTTTTCCAAATCATTATTTTGTTGTTGGCGCGCTTTTTCTAAATCAAGAAAATGTGATGATGATTTTGAGTCGATAACGGCAATTTGGTCATTGGAAAAAAATAAAATAGCATCTGGTCTTTTGCCCTCGCTATTTGAATAATTATAATTCGAGAAATGCGATTGCAAAATATAATCACCACTATCTTTGAAGCTTTGCTTTTCTTTGAGGCCGGAATTTTTAAGAATATTTTCTAAAGTTATTTCGGCTGATCTTCCTGATCCTCCTGGATTCAATAAAGCTTGCTTGGTTAGCTCAATACTGGCTGAAGATTTCTGCATTTGATCATTTAGCGACGATACTTTGGAGGTAACATTTTCAAAATTTTGAAAAAGCTCAAGAGTTATTTTTTTGATATTTTGTTCTTGAGATTGGCTAATTTTATTTTGCTGTTCGTGAGATTTTTTGATAATTTCCTCAGAAATTTTATGCAACATAGATTCTTTATCATGACTCCATTGTTGCTTTTCAGCCTCTAGTAAAGATTTTTCTTGTTTTAATAATTGATTTTTTGTTTCAAATTCAAAAGCTTTTTGTTGCAAGATATCAATCTTTGCCCTTAATTCATTTTTTTCCAACTCTTTGGCTTGTTGTACATTTTTCAACTCTTGAGAAATTTGCTCAAAGCGACCAATTAATTGCATTGAATTATTTTTATTTTTTGCAATAAGAAAAATTGCAATAGAAAGACATATGCTAAAAGTTATGATAAAAGTTAGTGCAATTGCCATTGTAATTTGTCAAACTGGTTAATAGATTTAAAATGATCGTTTTAATTAAGAATAAGAGCTGATATAAAATATAAAGATTTCTTAAATTGCTCTCAAGTTTAAAACTTAAGTTAATAAAAGCTAAATATGTTAAAGAAAAAATCGCAAACTAAAAAAGAAGAATTAAAAAAAGACCTCCAATCACAAACTTTTTACACTCTACCTTTGCGCGATTTAGTTATTTTTCCACAAATGACTTCTGCCATCTTGGTGGGTCGTGAAAAATCTCTTAATTCAATTCATGAAGCAAGAAAATTAAATCTGCCAATTTTTGTAGTAACGCAGATTGATCCCGAGCTCAATGATTTTAATGAAAGAAGCATTTATAAAACTGGCACATTATGTAATATTGTTGAGTCAGTTAAAACCTCTGACGGCACTTTAAAAATCATTTTACACGGCCTTTTACGAGCCAATGTTAAAAAAATATCTGACTCCGAAAATTTTTTTTGTTGCGAAACAGAAATTGCACTTGATGAGCAGTTACCAAGTAAGGATAAAGATAATAAAAATGGTGAGGTAATAAGTCTTATAAAATCCTGCGTCGATAGCTTTACTAAATATGCGTCATATGACAAAAAAATAACCAGCAAAGTTATTTCCTCAATTCCTAATATTAGCTCACCTTTCGAAGTTGTTTATTTTATAGTATCCAATGTTGGTGGCTCAATTTCCAAGCGTCAGGAGATTTTAGAGGAAAATAATCTGATTAAAAAACTTTATAAAACCCTAGAATTAATAAAGGGCGAATTGGAAATTTTTAAAACCGAAGAAAGAATAAATAAATCAATTCAAGAAAAATTTGCCAAAAGTCAAAAAGACATATATTTGATGGAGCAGCTCAAGGGCATTAAAAAAGAGTTGGGGCAAGATGAGGATAATGAAGCGGAGGACCTTGAAAATAAGATTAAAACCCTAAAATTACCCAAAGAAGTTTTGCAAAAATGTCAATCTGAGCTCAAAAAATTAGCTAAGATGAATCCATATTCTGCTGAATCTGGCGTAGTTAGAAACTATTTAGAATGGATCTGCTCCTTACCTTGGTCAAAAAAAGATAGTCTAAATGGCAACATCAAGAAAGCGCAAGACATCTTGGATAAAAATCATTTTGCCTTAAAGAAGGTTAAAGATCGCATTATTGAGTTTATAGCGGTTCAAATTAAAAACAAAAATTCCAAAGGGCCAATTTTATGCTTGGTAGGAGCTCCTGGAGTTGGCAAAACATCTTTGGCCAAATCTATTGCTGAGTCACTAAATCGCAAATATGTTAAAATGTCTTTGGGGGGAGTTAGGGATGAGTCGGAAATTAGAGGACATCGCCGTACCTATATTGGTTCAATGCCGGGTAGAATTATTCAATCTATGCGTAAAGCTGGGGTGTTAAATCCATTAATTTTACTAGATGAGATTGATAAAATGGCTAATGATTTTCGTGGTGATCCAGCTTCGGCTCTTTTAGAAGTTCTTGATCCAGAGCAAAATTCAGTATTTTTAGACCATTATTTGGAGGTAGATTATGATTTGTCTAACACCATGTTTGTGGCTACGGCCAATAGTATTAATAATATTCCAATTCCATTGCGTGATCGCATGGAGATCATTAGGCTTTCTGGCTATAGCGAAAGTGAAAAATTAAATATAGCCAAAGATCACTTAGTATCCAAGCAAAACAAAGAAAATGGTCTAAAAAAAGGCGAGTTTGAAATTTCTGATGAAGCGATTTTGGAATTAATTAGAAAATATACCTTTGAGGCTGGCGTTAGAAATCTTAATCGCGAGCTTGCTAGCTTAGCTCGTAAAGCTGTAACTGAAATTGTAACTAAAAAATCTAAAGAAATTAAGATAACTAAGGGCAATATTTCAAAATATCTAGGTCCAGAGAAGTTTGACTTCGGTAAGGCCAAAGATTCCGATGTTGTGGGCGTTGTCACTGGACTAGCTTATACCGAATATGGTGGTGATTTATTAAATATTGAAGCTTTGAAATTTGAGGGTAACGGCAAGATTCAAATCACCGGTCAATTAGGAGATGTTATGAAAGAATCTGCACAAACGGCCTTTAGTTTTGCTAGATCAATTGCTGGAGAAATGAATATTGAAGCTAAAAAGTTTAATAAATATGATTTTCATATTCATGTTCCAGAGGGTGCGACGCCAAAAGATGGACCTTCGGCTGGAGTGGCTATGTGTGTGGCCTTAGTTTCTGTGTTATCGGGTAAAAAAATTAAAAAAGACATGGCCATGACCGGAGAAATCACCTTAACCGGTAAGGTTCTACAAATTGGCGGCCTTAAAGAAAAGCTTTTAGCAGCGCTTCGCGGCAATATAAAAACAGTCCTGATTCCTGAGTCTAATAAAAAAGATTTAGTTGAAATGCCAAAAGAAGTATTGAAAAATCTGCAAATCAAAACTATTAAAACCGCCAAAGAGGCGATTAAAGAATGTCTAAAATAATATATGCGAGATAATAATTCTAATATAATGCTAGCAACTATCTTGTCGGTTGTTGTACTTATAGGTTGGACTTGGTTTTTTGAAATGCCAAGAATAGAGGCGCAAGAAGCACAAAAAAAACAGCTACAAACAATATCGCAAAATGCTATTTTAGCAAAGGACAATGTTTTGCCAATCAGAACAAAGTCACAAAAAGCGGCGTCCTTATCAGCAGATAATAAAGATAAATTGCTGCCGCAAGCAGGCTTAGATCGTGATAAAATTATTGAGCAATCGCAAAATCTAAGAATAAAAATTGATAATGATAGGTTGTCGGGGTCGATAAATCTTGTTGGCGCAAAATTTGATGATTTATTGCTAAAAAAATATTTTAAGACTATAGAGAAGAAAGATAATGTTACTTTATTTTCCCCCTCCAAAAGCAAAGAGCGTTATTTTTCTGATTTTGGCTGGGTTAGCTCTGATTCTAGAATTGAATTGCCAAAGCCAAATACAATATGGTATGCCAATAAATCTAAATTAACAGTTGAAGAGCCGGTAGAATTAACCTGGATCAATAGCGATAATGTTGAATTTGTTATTCAAATCAGTCTTGATGAAAAGTATTTTTTTGATGTCAAGCAGTCTGTGCGCAATAAATCTGGCCAAGATATATCTATAGCTCCATATGGTCGAGTAAATCGTGTTAAAAATGAATTAGGAAGCGCGGTTTATATTTTGCATGAAGGGCCGATAGGTGTTTTTAATGATATTTTAGAAGAAGCTAGCTATTCTAGTTTAAAAAAAGATAAAAATGTTTTTTTTGAGAATAATAAGGGTGGCTGGTTAGGAGTCACTGACAAATATTGGATGGGAACTATTGTGCCAGATAATAGCATATCCTACGACGCCAGTTTTTCTTATGATTTTATTGGTGGTGATGAGTTTTACAATGTTGAATATGTTGGCCAAGAATTTTTAGTAAAATCAGGATCTGAGATTGAATTTAGCAATCATCTTTATGCTGGAGCTAAAAAGGTTAAATTACTTGATCAGTATGCCAAAAACTATGATATATCATTATTTGATAGGGCGGTAGATTTTGGTTGGTTTTATTTTTTGACCAAGCCCTTCTTTTTTATGATTCAGTTTTTTAGTGGCTGGTTAGGAAATTTTGGTTTAGCAATTTTGGCAATGACTGTTCTTATTAAATTGGCAATGTTCCCGATGGCCAATAAATCATATATTGCCATTGGTCGCATAAAGAAATTGCAGCCAAAAATCGAGGATATTCGTAAAAAATATAAAGATGATAAGATGGCTATGAATCGTGAAATGATGGCCATGTATAAGAGAGAAAATGTTAATCCAGCGTCAGGATGCTTACCAGCTTTGGTACAAATTCCAATTTTCTTTGCTCTTTACAAAGTTCTTTTTGTCACAATTGACATGCGTCATGCACCATTTTTTGGCTGGATTAAAGATTTGTCAGCACCAGATCCAACATCTGTTTTTAATTTATTTGGCCTGTTGCCATTTGAAGTTTCAGGATTTTTTAGCTTAGGAGCCTGGCCATTAATTATGGGCTTTACCATGATAATTCAACAAAAACTCAATCCAACAGTTGCTGATCCAACCCAAGCTAAGGTTTTGAAATGGATGCCTTATATTTTCACCATTGTATTGGCCGCTTTTCCAGCGGGATTAGTAATTTACTGGGCGTGGAATAATTTATTATCAATAATTCAGCAATGGCTGATCACTAAGAAGATAAATAATAAGAATTAAAGACAATTGACTAATATTGGAGATATTGATATTATAGTTTTGGCTTCAAAAGAGTGTAGTTTTTTATTTTAATAATTGGTAGGGCCGACGCTTTTCTTCAAGAAAATTATACCTAAACGCATAATTTTTCCAAGAAAAGCGGGATTAGGAGCTTTTATTAAAAAGCAACGCAATCCCCGAGGTAAGCTTTGAATTTGAGTGTTAGTGCAAAAAACAAAGCGAACTTATAATACCATGTTTAATCAAATTAGTTTTGAGAATAAAATTTAATCAATAAAACGCAGTGCATATTGATATGCATAAGATTTCTTGATGAAATTTTAGACAAAAAGTAGGAAGATTACATGTGGTATTATAGATGGATTTTGGTATAATGCATTCAAAAGTTGAAAATCGTCTTCGAGCGAATATAAGAAAAGCGATTTAAACTTTACCTTTTAATTGGATGGGTGGCCGAGTGGCTGAAGGCGCACGCTTGGAAAGCGTGTATAGGGTTAATAGCTCTATCGAGGGTTCGAATCCCTCCCCATCCGCCAGCTCAGTATCTGCCAACCTTGTTTCCGATTGGATCATCCTTTTTAGCTTCGCTGAACTGGTTTTCAAAGAAGGTAGGCATCGCTAAAATTGGCTTTGAAGTATTTGCACGTGGCGAACTTTTTAAGTGGAGGCGCGAGTGCAAATTTGTTGATTTTTACAAGCTTTTCTATTCACAAGATTTGTTTTTTATTACTATTCTAGCTTCATTATCTGAGCTTTGTTATAAATTTATTAATTTTTAATAAATGGCTTCAATGGCATAATCCCATTGATACTTTACTTTATCCTCAAAATATTTTGCCGGAATGGTAAATTAGAAAGTTAAAATGACGTAAATCAACTAAAAATGGATCTTGGTATTATAAGGAGGCGAGGTTGTTTATAAATATGGCAATAAAGCCTTGCTGAATTTGAAGGTTTGATTTATAAGGCTTTAGGATTTTTTTATCTATATTTAGTTAACAATATCTAGAATTGAGGCTGTCTCCTGATAATTATAACTCCAGATCCCCCATCTCCTCCTACTCTGATTCCGGCTCCAGTATTTGCATAAGCTCATGCACCACCACCGCCTTGATTAGGCAGGGCGTCTGCCGCCCCCCTGGTTCCAGCACCATGACCAGTTTCATTGTTGCCGCCCATCCCAACAGATCCAGGGCCATAACGACCTCCGGCTCCTCCTCCAGCCCCATAAATTACATTCTGGCTACTTATATCTACTGCATACCAGGGCCCCCATTAGCTCCAGTATTATCGCCGCTGGGCGTCATAGATCCTGATCCGCCAGCTCCAGCCCCAGATCTATCTACGGCATCATGTCCATAGCCATCAACATTATATTTTGTTGATATTGCTAAAGCAGCAAGCATTCTTCCTGTGCCACCTGCACTACCACCATTTCCAGGTTGATATTCCCAGTAAGCACCTGGTTGACTTGGGTGCCTTACGGAACCTCCTCTTCCCCCGCCTTTAGTTCTATAAATTATACTATTTTTTTTCTCTATTTTTGTATCAACGCCATCAGTGTTTTGACCGCTAGGAATAGATGTTGTACCTTTGCTGCCACCCCACGGCGTTTTCACGAAGCATTTTTCTCTTGAATTTTAACCATTTTTACCTTTAATAACAAGACTATTTTGAAAATAATCATTCTTTTACATAAAAGCTTATGATCAAAATAG
>Ga0209223_10001966_pt1 | contig 21469 bp, 24 predicted proteins | sample COG_06_FD_184750 | JGI IMG/M metagenome (GOLD analysis project Ga0209223, IMG submission 184750) | Pelagic Microbial community sample from North Sea - COGITO 998_met_06 (SPAdes) (version 2) | ecosystem: Environmental > Aquatic > Marine > Neritic zone/Coastal water | place: Helgoland, sampling...
CATATCATCTGTTGCGTGAGAATCTTGGAAATTCTGTAAACCTGGATAACTTGAATAATTAGAATCAATTAATGGGTTTGGAGAGTAATCCGAACCTGCTCCTCTTAAAATTCTTTGTGCAGTTGGATAACCACTATGCCATGTACCAGTTTCACCATTAAGGATTCCAATCATATTTGCTTGGTCATTATCATTAATATCTGCGCCTGATGAAGTTACCATCAGTTTAATTGTTTGAGCAACCTTTTCAGTAAATGCATCTGGTACTGCTGATTGTCCTCCAACTGCTGTACCTTGTACTACCTTTATTCCATTTACATGAAGTGATTTACCATATAATGTACTATTTGTAGAATCACTTACAAGTGGTGTACTTATGTAATATTCTTCATTTGATGTATATAAGGTACTATCCCCACTACCATTAGTTAATGCAGATTTTATTGATGCTGGAGTTGCCATTGGATTTTGTTGTAATAACAGAGCAGCCATACCAGCTACTTGAGGTGCTGCCATTGATGTTCCACCTATATTACATTGTCTGTAATCAGTATCGAAATAGTATTGAGCATCACTAAATTTGTTTGTATTAGATGTACAACTCATAATATTTGTTCCAGCTGCATAGATATCAACTCCCGGTCCACATTCTGAAGAATTTGCTTTCTGGTCTTTATTTGAAGTATCAGGATTTGTTGCTGTATTTAAGGATGAGTCTAAATTACCTACCAATATTGCGTTATCTGAATATGGTGATGAACCTCTATGATAATAACGAGTACCAACATTTGTTACAACAAAGTTATCATAATCAGTTCCACCCGGTACATCTACTTTGTTACCTCTATTACCAGCAGCGATAGTTACATGAACTCCTGCATCAATTAGTTCCTCAACATCAGTATCAGTAGATGCTATTCTTACGTTACAAACATAATTTGAATTTGGAGAACCACTATTGTTTACTAAACCATAATTAGTTTCTCTATAAGATGCATTTCCAGTTGTATTAGAATCGGTATGCGATGTACCTCTATAAGTTAATGAAGTTACTGAATCAAAGTAACTACCATATCCCCAACTCATATTTACCACAGTTGGATTTATTCTACCTGTTTCTGGGTTTTCTACTTTATTATTGTGCCATCCTTTGATTACATCAAAACAATCAGTAATTGAAATACCAGTAGAACCATCAGTAGCACCTTCTAAACCGCTTACTTTTACGAAGTAAATATTGGCATTTTTTGCAACACCATAATTTACACCAGCAGCTATACCAGCTACGTGTGTACCATGTCCATCTAAATCTCTATTGTGATTTGCATTTTGAGTTCCAGTTACACCACTTAGGGAATACCAATCAATAGTTACAGTTCTCTCAACACCATCAGTACCTTTAAATTCTGAATGTGCGAATTCAACTCCACTATCTTGAATTACGATATCAACATTAGAACCATCTAATGTATATGTGTAATCTTCTGAAGTTGATGAACTACCACCATAATTGTTAGTTTTTGATTTATGTCTTATTAATCCCCAATTTAAAAAATCACCACTATCGGAAGTGGTTTTAGTAAAATTTCCAGTTTGAGTTGTTCTATGTTCTATGAAGATATCATCTCTGAATTCAGGTGGTATCTCTACTCCTTTAACTCTACTATCATTTCTCAGAGTGGTTACCTCTTCAGCTGATAAAGTGTACCATGATTGTCTTGGAGAATTTGGTCTTAGATTTGGAGAATCAACTCTACGATTGGGAATGTATAAAGTACCACCATCATCTGATAGTTCCATATCATCCCAAAAGGATTGGTAGTCAACACCCTTATGTAATATAACGTTATACGTTTCCATTTATCTAATTTTAGTACAATGCTGTCCATTGTAGCCCATCCCAAAACCAAGGTTTAATGGATGCACCACCACTACTACTTACCATTAAACTACCACTTGGTGGATTTGATGGAAGTGTTGTTCTTTCTGGTAATGTTAATACATCTGAAATAGTTACATTTATACTTGAACTAAATAATAAAGAACCAGATGATAGTATGCTTATGTTATCCGAATCAATAGTTGTACTTTGATTATTGAAAGTTGAATGAACAGGACTTCCCAAATTAAGAGTTCCACCAACAGTTAAATCAGTATTTACCGAACCTGTACCCATTGTTATAGTACCAGTAGTTGTTATATTATCATTTCCAAGTACATCTGCAAATGCTGCAAAATCTAAATTACCAGCACCATCAGTTTTTAGTACCTGATTTGTTGTTCCATCTGATTGTGGGAATTCTATTGCCGAATTAATATTTAGTGCATCAGTTTCTACTCTACCATAAGAACCAGTATCGTTACCAGCTCCGGTTAAAGAAGTATTATAAACTAATTCATTTGCTACTACCTTATTAACATTTAATGTTTTTGTTCCAGCGGTATATGTGAAATCAGCCGCACCACTCATATTGTTTAAAGTATCTTCAAAATAAACAGTACCAGCTGCTGCACCTGATGGTAAGAATTGTGCTGATGATGAAAGTAATGTATTACCTACTCCTACAATTTGTTCAGAAGAAGATACCAATCCATCGGGATAACCTATGATAGTATCCCATTCTACTGAACTAACAGTACCAGCAGTTAGTGAGTACCAACTACCTGTTTGGTTTACGATTCTATATCCAAAGAAATCGTTATCATCAGAACTAAAAACCATATCACCTTCAGCTAATGTGAATGATGCCGTATCAGCAGCTGCAAATGGATTCAATCTCATAGGAGAATCCGTAACTACTACTGCATTTGATGCTGATAAGTTAATATTAGTTGATGAGTATATTGTTGGTGTACCAGAAGTACCAACTGAAATAGATGGTGCTACTATTTCTCCAGAAGCAGATATAGTACTATCAAATATAGCAGGAGGTCCTACTAAGAAGTTACCAGTTCCATCTTCAATAGATGCTGAGAAAGAACCTGAATTTATTTTTTGTCCATCAACACCTCCATCAATTGAAGATGCAGGTATATTAGTTAATCCAGCTCCACTACCACTAAACCAACTTCCACTTGCAACGATTGCATAACCACCACTTACAATTAGATTAGTACCTTCAGATAAGTTTACATTAAAGTTTCCAGTTCCTATTGTTGATGTAACACCTTCTACATTATCTACGGTTACATTGTTATCACCATCTACTAATTGAGTTGTTGAACTAAGTCCTACAACTGCTGATGCAGGTATGTTACTCAATTGAGCACCACTACCACTAAATGAACCATTATTAAGTAAAATACTTCCAGTTACTTCAATATCTTGTGAAAATTTTTGTTTTGCTAAAAATATATTTATATCATTTAAATTTACCCCGGAATCAATACCATCTATTTGTGTTTGTAAAGATGAGGTTGCTTGACCAAATACTGCATTACTAGGAAATCCTAAGTTTTCAATTTGTACTGAAGAAGATACAGTTCCTGTTGGAACTCCGCCTCCACCACCACCAGAACCAGAATTTACTCCAATTGTATTGATAATTGATGTTACACTACCAACAGTTGCAAATTTGTTAATAGTACCTTCAGTTATAGCATCCGTATCAAATCCAGAGAAATTAGCTGCAGAAAGTTGAATCTGACCTGATGAGGAAACTACATTACTTCCTCCTAAATTTTCTATTGTTTGTGCAGATGAGGAAACAGTTCCAGATGGAGTACTTCCTCCTCCACCACCTCCACCTATTCTTGATGCGAATGATGATGAATCAGTTAAATATGTAGATACGGCTAATTTACCATCTACATCTGTTTGTGATGCTAAACTTTCTCCAGATAAATCTACTGTACTTGAAAATGCACTACCAACACCAGTGAATGTTAAGGTTGAACCTGCAAATGATACATTTGATACATAATCTGATGAACCACCACCACCTTCACCACCTGCTCCGAAACCAGCAGATGCTGCTGAAGAAGAAACGGCTGTACTAAAATCACTAATATCAGTTGATGATAATGAACCAGATAGTATTGTACTACCACCTAAGTTAGTTATTGTTTGTGCTGATGAAGAAACTATATTAGATGGTTTATTTGTGAGTTGTGTATAATCTGCACTTCCACCACCTTGTCCAAATCCAGATGCTGCAGCTGATGCTGATATTTGTTGAGATGATGAAACTATACTACTTCCACCTAATGAATTTTGTACTTGTCCAGATGAACTTACAACATTCTTTACATTCAATCTATCATCTATACCACTATCTGTAAGATATAAATTATCACCCTCTGCTATATTATCAGTTGTTAATCCACTAATTGTAGAGTTAACATTTGATATTTGAGTACTTAATTCACTATCAGTTGCCAAATCATCTGTAAGGTATGATTGTAAAGATGATAAACTTGCTTTTTTAGTACTACCACCATCCAGAACCGGAACAATCGTAGCATCACTAAGTGAGCCCGATGTTAATTCTACTAATTCCGATATTTTAATATTATCTGCCATACCTTAATAAATATCTTTTATCTTTTTTTCTTTTTCTTTTTATTAGGAATTTCTATTTCATTTTGCTTCATCAATTCAATTTCTTGCTTTCTGATAGCTACTTGTTTTTCTCTTCTCCTAACAGTTGTAGGTTTGGTGTACTCTTGTCTATCTTTTAATTCGAAGATATGACCAGAATTCATAACTGCCCTTTTAAATATTTTTAGGGCTCTATTTATATCACCTTTCCTAACTTTTACCGTAACTATGGGTTTACTCATTTATATAACGTTATGCTCCTGTTTTTGAAAAAGTTGGAGTCTTTCCTTTTGTTCTATTACCACCTTTTTTAGAATCACCAGCTTTCTTTTGGTCAGCTCTTTTTCTATTAACAAATGATGCTCTACCTTTAGGTCCTAACTTAGCTGCTTTCTCTTTTGATAAACACGCTGCATAAGCATCACCCTTTTCTCCATCACCACACTTACCTAACTTCTTACCAGTAGAACTGTATCTATCCCAGCCACCACCTTTGGTAGAACCAGTCTTTCCTTTACCGAACCACTTTCGTAAATCCTCATTTTGTGTTACACCTTCTCTAACTCTGAATGGTATATTATGTTGTTTCCAAAAATGATTTAATGTTTGTATTAAATCTCTAATGGTTGCTTTCAATTTTTCTTTTTTCTTCGGAGTGGTTGTATCCCACATTTTAGATGGTATCATATTCGATATATAATTTTTGATTGGGAATATACCAATCTCAGTTATAGTACCACCTTCCGATAATGGTTTCATACCATTTTTAGTTCTAACGAAATTTAGTTTTTTTATAATCTCTTTTTGTTTTTGAGATTTTGGCATTGCTTTTAATGCCATTGTTGTTAACTTATATATTAATATCCTATCTTTAGAAGATAACTCTTCTTTGACTACCGATTCAGGAACACAGTTTGGCACCATTTTTCCATTCTTCATCTTACCCCCAACTTGCTTGTATCCTTTCCAGCAATCTTCGTTCAATATATCGGTTAACTTAATCATATACTATAAATATAAGTTTTTTAATGTTTAATGTGTTGAACTCTCCACTTAACATCCTTACCCCTTAACATCTTCTTCATAGTGTTCACATTTTTAATGGAATCATCAGCAAAGTAAACATCATCGTATCCTTCATTATCGATTTTATCTTCAATCCAATTTGATTTATCTTTAGGATTGTTAGATTGTAAACCAATTACTGGAATTCTTTGTGTAATTCCTATATCTTTAAGGTATCTTTGAACATGCTTATCTACTGCTTGGGGTCTTGCAGTAAGAATGAATACACCCTCACCTTTATTCTTATTAATTATTCTTTTGAGTATTTTGGTAATTCGTTTTAGTTCTTTTGGTTCTTGAACTGAGTAGAAATCTCTAAAATCATATTCTTCACCTGGCTTTTCACTATATACAGCGAATTCTCCTGGTGTTAATTTTTTTTCTTTACCATCTATTGATTTAACGTATATAAAAGAATTAGTGAAAACAAGCGTATCATCAAAATCAAATACTCTGAGTTTCTTTGATTCATTGAATAAACTCCTTGCTATCATATCTTCTTGTTCTTTGGTAAACATACTAATATACGAATTATTTTGGATATATCCAAATTTTATTAGGATTTACTTAGAATCTGATTGTTAAGTTCTAACAATCTTTTGTTTTCCATTTCTAAGTATTTAACTTTAATAGTTAATTCCGCTACATCTTTAGTAAGTTCTAAGATTTTCTCTCTTAAATCATCCTTCTCTTCGGCACTTTTCTCTAATAATTGTTCTAACCTATCAATTCTTTTGGCACAATCATCTTTGATGTAATCTTCATCTTCTTTTCTTTCTTGTGCACGCTTTTCATAATACCTCCAAGCTCCTGCTGAACCTAGTACTGTCACAAGTGTTATAATTACTGCGTAAATTGATTCTGGTTGCATTCTTATTTTTTATCTTTATTATGTAATATACCATCAGTCTTTTCCAACTCTGCTCTAAGGTAATGTTTAGCACCGATTATATAATCTTTAGCTTTGATAATTTTAGTTTGCCACCAATGTGGTAAATCTATCTCCTCATCCATTTCTTCGAATGATTTCATCATCTCACCTAATTCTTCTGCATATCTTTCGATAGTACTTAAATCTGCTCTTAACATACCAGGCTCATTATCTTCATGTCCTAAATCGGTATCTTCGAAAACCGAAGTATCTAATTCTGCATCTGCCTTCATCTGAGAAACATACTTGTCCTCCATATCCATCAGTTGTGCTAGATTCTTTTGTCTTGCCTTTATTTTTTTAGTCAAATCTTTTAATACGTTTAGGATTTTCTCTCTTTTAGATTCATCCTTTTCGTTTTTGTAAGGAATTACTGCCTTTCTTCTATCAGCTTCCAATCTTTCGATTTCTTTTTTGACTGCTTCTATCTTTAAAAATAATTTAGGAATACCCTCACTCATTAATTCTGAGAAAGAGAATTCATTATTGTAATTTTCAACGATATATTTTTTTAACTTTTTCATATCAGTTATGTTGTTATCTAAAGATAAATATAATGTACTTTTATTTAAAGGAAGAAAACAGTCTCCCTCCTAAGAGGGATTGTGTTTTTATTCTTTCTTTCCAAAGATTTTACCAGCTTCAGCTATACCAAATGAACCAAGTGTAATGATTACGAATGAATTATAGATAAACTCTTGTATTACTAAATCTTTTCCAAAAAATCCAGTAACGATATCAGCTATTGCGAATATACACATCATTGCGAATGATGCAAATCCTACTACTGATTTTTCGTTAATGTCATTTTCATCTTTAAACATATCTTTAAATGCCATAATAAATTTCTTTTTAGATTAAAATGCAAAACCTTAATTAACGAAACCTATTTGATATAAATATTAGATTTATTTGTTTAGGAGAGAATTTCGGAATCTACCTATGACTTGTGGTAGTATTTCATTTGAATACTTTTTACCATCTACCTTAGTTTCGAATACCTTTACCTTATCTACATAGGAAGGTTCTCTATGGTCTAAATCTTTATCTTCGGTAATGTATATCCCATCCAAAACATATTGTCTTACATCAACGCCTAACTTAACTGCTTCAGTTGATGCTATCATAGCAAAAGTATCTTCCGAACCATAACCACCAAATTCTTCTGGTATTTCCATAGTTTGCCAAAACTTCTTAGAATATAATGTATGCATACCACATCCAAACTTAAATGTATTCAATCTTCTAATACCAACTTCAGTTGGATTTTGATTAAATGTATCTATAAAAGTTTGTTTATTTCTGAATTCACCTAATTCATTATTTCTTCTACTTTGATGTACTAATACATCCCAACTTACATCCCACCATCTTGGTATATTTGGTGAAAGTACAAATAAATCAGATTCTTCTGATATTTGTTGGGCTGCCATCAATTGTAATTTTAATTGTTGTTCATGTATTGATATATCTGGGTCTACATAAATGAATTGGTCATAATCTAATTTAGCTACATCTCTCTTTTGTTGAGTTGTACCCCATACAGATTCATCTACTATAATCTGAAGATGTGATTTAACTCCTATCATAGATTCGGTAAATTTATCAATAAACCATTGTTGTTTTAATTCACTGTTATCCCAATCGGTTAACTTTGGATTTAGATTAAGTGTAACATACATAGTTACATCATCATTACTATCCAAATAATTAAAACACTTTTTATAATACGAAATGAATCTTTCGAACATTTCTAATTCCAATGGCATTATATGAGTTACAATTAAAGTTTTTCTCATTATGTTACATTTATTAAATTATTCTGATATTCATTCATTGAGTTTATAGTAAGTTCCAAATTACCTATATTGAATTTACCAATCTCTCCACTATCTTTTATAATTTTAGATAGTTGTTGAATTAGCTTAAAATCATTTTGTGTTAAAGTATTACCATCTAATCTAACTACAATATCAGAGTCAAATGTTTTGTTTATTTTATCTGATAAGTTTATTAAAGTATTTGGTTGTTCTTTTTTAATATAATCACCTACCATAGATTCATATAAATCAACATAAATTGAATCACACCAAGGTTCTAATAAAGTTAATAACTCAGGTCTACAATTAAATACCCTAAATTCAACATTATACTTTGGTGTTATTATTGGATATTGGTAAGAATCATTTTCAATCCATGTTCCCCATTTTCTCAAATAGTTTCTTGCTGCTTTATTGGATGCCACTTTATAGTAATCATCATCTTTTTGAACTTCATTGTTCCATCTATGTCCTCTACAAGTTAAATGATATACAAATGAATCTCTACTTTGAATCAATTCATATCCAGCTAATATCCATCTCTGAAAGATATCACTATCTTCGTATGGAAATGGTGCGAATAATGGGTCATGTCCACCAATGGATTGAAAATCTTCTTTGTATAAAATCCAAGGTGCAAACATACCTTTAGTAGTTACATCTTTGTTTTCCAATTGTACTTTTTTAACAAACTCTTCAAATGCTGGAATGTTTAAATCATCGAAATCCATTCCAAAGTTTTGTACAATCTTTTCGTTACCTGGTGGATGTAGTGGTGGTTCTATTCTAGTACCACAAACTACCTTTCCTTTATCTAAGTGTTTAAGTAGATTTTCTAAGTAGTTTTCACTAACAATCATATCAGCATGAATTATACCAATGATTTCATTTTTAGCCATATCAATACCTACATCATATAAGATGGTATGTCCTACTCTTTCTTCACTCTGATATAAAACTACATTTTCATCATTACTTTTAGTTTCCGTTAACCACTCAAATGTACCATCTGAAGAACCATCATCCAATAGTATTAACTCTAATGTTGGATAGTACTTACGAATAGAAGTATAAGCGTTCTTAATATGTTTTAAGTTGTTATATGTAGGTACTACTAATGTAACGTTATTTACCATAGTTCTCTAAATAATATTTTAAATCTTCTGGTGTACCCAATCCCCACATCTTAGGAATATCAAAAGTACGAATCTCTTTGTTATCTTCAATTGCTTGATTAAATACAGGACAAACATAGAATTCTCCATTTACTCTGATATCCTTCTCAATCATATCTTCTGCGTACTTTACAAAATCAGAACCACTCTTCCAATAATAATATCCAACTGTTGCTATATCTGATATAGGATTCTTTTCAGCAACTTCAGTTACCAATCCTTCATCATTCACTTTAGCAAATGACCACTTTGGATGTGTTGCTCTAAATGATACAATCCCACCATCTGCATCAGTTTCATTCATCTTATACATAAACTCAGTTGAATCCCATTCACAAAATTGGTCTGAGTTAGCAAAGAACAATGGATTATCATTATCGATATATTCTTTTGCTAAAAGTGCAGTACAAGCAGCACCTTCTGTCATTTTATCAACTTCTACAATCTTTGAGTTTGGTGCTATTAGATTAAGTAATGTATCTAAGTTGTATTGTTCTCTATGTTCCTTCTGAACTACGAATATGAAATTAGCATGCATATTAAGATTCTCTACCACAACTTGAATCATTGGTTTACCTTCAACATCAATCAAAGGTTTAGGGAATGTATATCCTGCTTTTTGAAATCTACTACCAGCTCCAGCCATTGGAATTAGTATATTTAGTTTTTTATCTTCCCACTTAGGGTTATCGTTTGTTTTTCCCATTTCTATTTCTGTTAGTTTTTTAAATATATTTGTATAAGTTACTTCGGTTGGATTTTTTACTCTCAACACATGAGCTTTAGAACGTGATGCTGCAAGTAATCCATATGGTGAATCTTCAACTATTAAAGTTTCAGATGGTAAACATCCCATTTTTGATATTGCCCTCCAATACATCTCTGGATGAGGTTTAGAGTTTTGTACATCTTCGTTTGATATAATGTAATCCATATACTCCATCAAACCTAACTTTGAAAGTACAGTTAGAACTGTCTTTCTGATTGAGTTAGAACATACAGCTATCTTATACCCTTCATCTACTAATGCGTTCATTAGTTGTTGTAGATTTTGATTTGGTTGTAGTTCCTTTAACTTTTGTAAAGTCAACTTTTGTTTACTTTCCCAAATTTGTTTATGTATTTCAGTTGGTAATCCTTTTTGCTCACTTAACATATCTAACTTTTGGAATGTTTTTAATCCATCATATGTTGATAAGTGTTCTTTCCAAGTGATTTTATAATCATCACCTAATGCTTGATTAAGTGCATCATAGTGAATATTCTTAGCCTCAACTAATACACCATCTAAATCAAAAATTACTAATTTTGTTTTCATATAAATTTTAGTTTTTTATACATATCCGTATCAATAAAAAAGTATTTATATAATGAATGATTGTTTACACAATACCATTTTGGATATGTCATTAATTCGGGAGTTCTATCAGTTAAACATATATTACTGAATTGTTCTTTTGCGATTTCGTTAAACTCACCCTTTTCACTCATTGGCCAACCATTCAACATCTTATTTACATACTCACTATCGATTTGATAATATGATTTTACCTTATCATATAAAAGAGATAGTGTTTTTGCATCTTCACCATTCATAATAGTCCACATATCACCCAATCCAATATTTAATTGATTCCAATATGGTGTGTATATTTTATTAGTATCTGAGTTAAAATCAAACTTATGTGGAAAGTTTACATCACTACCACCTCTATTTCCTATATCTAATCTCATTACAAATACTCTATCGTAATCATCTTCTATTAATTTTAGTGCTGAACTTCTTGAGTAGAAAAATGATAATGATTTATAAATAGTTGCCGTTTTGTACATTGTTGAATTTCTATCAAATCCCTCATCGAACCATTGTTGGTTATCACATATTTCTTTTTCGGTTACATCAAAATCTATTTGTGATTCAAACATACTTTTTTTGGGATTATATAAATCAACTATTTGATTCTTATCCCAAATCTGCCATGAATGTATATAATAATCTACATCATAATCTTTAAAAAAATTTGTTATTTTCTTGTGAGATTTTATACCCGATTGCATATCATTAGTACTGATAGTACCAAAATAACCTGAAAGTACAACTGCTATTTTCATATGTATTGAGTTAAATTTTGTTCTTTTAAAAATTCTTCCCAACCTGGTGATGGTTGTTTACCCTTTCTAACCATATTAAAGTATATTGGTTTATCTAACTTTGCTACAAAATAATTTTCTATATTATTCTTTGCTTCTTTACTACCCTTTACTTCAAAATTCCAAGGGCTGTATTCGGGTTTTAAGAATTTTAATAATTCACTCTTTCTCCATATTGCTGGCTGTACTGATGTTAACCAAGGACTATTAGGAGACATTTTGTGCATTGTATTAATACTTTCTAAATATTCATACTTAGCAAAATCAGGAACAGGAGTTAAAGTTACTTTATTTACACTACGATTATCCATAAACTTTAGTAAGTATTCTATATATTCATTAGTTAATAACTGAGATAGATAATAATCATCCAAAACAAAGAATACATATTCCGTTTTAGTTTCAGATAGAGCATCAATAATTCGTTCACCCCATTGCTTTTTACCAGGAGTTATAAATTTATATTTCGGTATATCTAAATCTTCAGTTTCACTAACTATTAATGTTTCTATATTTGGTTCGAAGTATCGTTCATATAAAATACTAAAACCCGGAATTAAATCCAAATAAGAATCACAAGTTCCTACTACAGTTGTTAAGTTCATACTTATATCAATTCTTTAATCTCTTCAATAGTAAATTGTTCAACTTCATTTGAAAAAGGACCTTCATCTAAAACTTTTTCATGGAAGTTTTCACCTGGTTGTAATCCTATTATTTTGATTGGATAATTTTCCCAATTAGAGTTACCATACTTTTCAACCATTGCTCCTAATAAACTTTTTATACTCATTGATTTCATACTTGGGCAATATGGTGTACTATCCGTTGCATTTTCCATACAATCTAAAATTAAATCAATAGCTTGTTCTACTGTCCAAAAGAATCTTGTTGCATCAGGTTCAGTTACAATTAATTCTTTCTTTTGTTCTATCAAATCTTTCCATTTACATAATACTGAACCTGTTGAATACAATACGTTACCATACCTTACGATACGATATTCACAATTTGGATTTAAATTCTGATATTGTTTAGATAATCTTTCCATCATTAATTTGGTAGCTCCATATACACCAACAACTTGTGCTGCTTTATCAGTAGAAATTGCTAATACGAAATCTAAATCTTGCTTTAATGATTGTTCATATATGTTAAATGAACCAATTATATTACTTTTTAGATTCTCTCTTACAAACGTTTCAGCTAAACCAACATGCTTAGATGCAGCTAGATGGAATACACCATTTACATCTTTCATTGATTGTCTTACCTCAAATTCATCTGAAATATCACCTGGATGTATTTCTATACTTGGGTGTCTTTCTTTCATCATTACCAATGTACCCTCATCTCTTCCTATGATTCTAACCCTAGCACCTTCACTTAATATATGTTTTACTAATGGTTGTCCTAAAAAACCACCACCTCCAGTTACAAGATATAATTTGTTTTTTTCTATTTGTATCATTATTATATTTTTTATTATTCTATTGTTTTAAAATCTTTAAATACTGTAAATTCAGTTAAATCCCTATATCCATTATCTTCACCCAAATCACTCATATGTTCTGGGTAGTTTTGGAACATCGATAAACCATGTGCTGCTTGTTGAGGAGTCATATACATATTCCAACCATGAAATGTAATATCATCATCTTTGTAATACTTTTCACTTCTTCCCTCATATCGTGCTTTCTTAAACCAATTATATGCATCTTCATTATCAGTTAAAATCATACCACCTTTCCAAATAGGAAGTAGTTTTTTAATGTGAAATGATAAACACATAAACTGATTAGGAACATACATATTCGATGTCAATCGTTTTGCGGCATCCCAGATAGGATATGGTTTTAATTGGTACATACCCTTCCAATGATTAGTTTCTGCTCTCTTATCGAAGATAACATCACCTCCAGAGTGAACTATCGATTGTGGTACTGATAAGTAAGTTTGTGATGGAATGGTTACTTCCTTCACTTCCAAATACTTACAAACTAAGAATAGTGCATTTGTACAACTATCAATTGATACAGCATATGGAGAACCTGTATATTCAGCTATCTCCTCTTCAAACATTCTTACTATTTTATATGGACTGTGTTTCATATTAATCTTTTGTTAGAATATAAAATTTCTTTGTAAACCCACAAGCTTCAAATAATTTCATACTTATTTCATTATCCATTTTCACTTTTGCAAAAGCAGTTGGGAAAAGTTTCATACATTCATTAATCATAAACTTCCCTACACCTTTACCTTGATAATCAGGATGTGTACATACTCTGATATCATCTTCTATTACTCCTACATATCCAGCAGGTTTACCATCAACTTTTGCTATACGATAAAATTGTGAATGTGTTTTCATATATTGTTTTTGCATCTCTTCGGTAATGTTAACCGATTTGATGAACCCATCCAATACTCGTTTATCGTTTCTAAGAGTTCTTACAAACTCCCAATATTGTGGTGTACAATTTATTAATTCCATTTACAAATCTTTTGTAAATCCTTATCACCTCTATAACTCCAATATGCTTCTAAATACCCTCTATGAGTTGGCATTTGCATCATTGGTGTTAAACAAGTTCCTATATCTATATAAGTGTTATTTGGAAACTCTCTAAATAGTTGATATATTGCTAGATTCGTAAAAGATGCAGCTGAGAAAAGGAATACATGATTTTCTATATTATTCTCTCTAATCCAACTAGCTATTGTTTCAATAGTATCATAGTTATTACTCATAGCGTTATAACCAACTCTAAAATCATTTACGAAAAATGGTAACTTATCTAATTTTGCATCTTCATGTCCAACAAATACACAATCTCTACCATAAAATATAGGTAATATCTCACTAACAAATAATGGGTAGTTTCCATTTACCCAAAGGTTAGCCCAAGTTAAAGATTCATCATCTCCTCCAGCTAAATCAACTTGCCAATCAAAGTTTTCTTTACCAACACAACAACTACAACTAATACCTTTGTAATAATTTGGTTGTTTATATTGAAGAGATTCTACTAATTTCTTTTGAGAAAAACTATGTTCCTTTGGGTCAAAATGTTTAAAATCGGCTGGTTGATAAACACCACCTTGCTTCTTTTCACCTATTTGTATTAGATTACTATCTAACTTTAATTCTTTGTTTTGTAATATATGCATTTCACCATCAGAAAACCTAGAGAATGCAAAGTGTTCTTTGTTTCTAAGTTTATTTCTGAAGTTAGTAAAGTGCTCTCTAAAGTTTTTCATTTCTTAATATTTCTAATACTGATTTTGATGTATTCCCATCTCCATAAGGACAGTTTTCACTAATATACGGATTTTCTATGAGTTTTCCAAATAATTTATTTAAATGTTGTGGAGATTCACACATATGTAAATGACCTGTATCTATACCTTCAGGTCTTTCGGTTGTTTTTCTACATACAATTACTTTCTTATTAAAGAAAGAACCTTCTTCTTGTAATCCACCACTATCCGAAATAATTAGGTTAGTTTCTAACATAATATTAATTAAATCTTTATGCTCCAATGGTTCCAAAACAGTTACATTTTTCAAAATATGTCTATGTTTCTTAACATTTGGATTTGGGTGAATTGGAAGTATAAATTCGTAATGAGGATATTCTAATGCTAATCTTTCAATTTCAGTAAACCAACTATCCATCCAATGGTGATTTTCTCTTCTATGTAATGTAATCAATATCTTATTTAACATAGTTGGTTTTCCAAACTCTATTAAGTTATCCAATACTGAGTTACCTACTATGTGAATCTCACCATGTACCTTTTCATCTTTCAGATTTTGTGCAGATAATTCAGTTGGTGTAAAGTTAACATCAGATATTCTGGCTATCATCTGTCTATATCCCTCTTCTGGATATGGATGTTGTAAGTTACCACTTCTCAAACCAGCTTCTAAATAATAGATTCTTAACTTACGATTAAATGCAGCTAAACCACACCCAAATACAGAACCAGTATCACCTTGTACTAATACTCCTCTAAAATCTCCATTTGGAAATTGTAACATACAATCTGAAATAATAGAATCTAATCGATTTGAGTTTTCTGATATTGTTATCTTATAATCAACCTCTACATCTTTAAGCAAATCAGTATGCTGACCTGTAAATAAAAGTTTATACTCACTTCTATCCATAAGTTTGACTAAAGGTTTAATCTTTAACCATTCGGGTCTAGTCCCAAAACATAATAATATTGGTTTATCTTTCATTTACTAATTTCCAACCTTTTAATCGTTGTTCTCTAAAATATTCGTTCATAACTTGTCTGAATGGAGTACCTTCTACGTTTGTTTGATTCGAAGTCCATAAAGAGTTTGCATCTCCACCATATTCACCACCTTTTAAACTTCCCCAAAGTTCCATATCATCTTTTGGATGTGGTGGTACAAATGTAGGAATATTAGCATACTTTTGTAACATATAAGAAAAGTGCATATCCTCACCACAAGTGTTATACTTTGGGTCAGGCAATTCTCTTGAAAAGTAAGATAACCATTCTTTTTTGAAGAACCAACTATGTCCAACCAAATCAACTTGAACTACTTTATCATTATTTCCTGGTGTTGGCCATCCAAACCTTAAATAGTGTTCATAGTAAGATGAATTTTGAGGTAGTACTGGATTTGGATATAGTAATCCAACTGTACCCAATAATCCTTCATTAGTTTCCATTGTTTTCATACAATTCTCTAACCATCTTTTACCAGGAATAGTATCATCATCAAATACTACAACATATGGATTTCTAGCATTCATAGCAAAGTAAAACCTTGCCCATACTCCAAAGTTATAGTTACAATATGCAACTGGTATTTCCATACCAATATCATAATTTAATAAATCGTTATCACCTGGATTATTATACCATAACAAAATTTCATCAGGTGGTAATGTTTGATTTTTTAATGCCTCTAATTGTTCATTGAGGTGGTCTCCTCGTTTGTAACCATTTAATATTGCTGTAATCATTTTTTTATTCCTTTTATCATTCCATATTCATCAAAAACAGGATGACCTCCCCATTTAGATAACCACTTTTGAGAATTATTATATTCTGCTCTCATCTGTCTTTCAGATGATTGATTATTATTTTCTTCTAATCTATGTGAACCTCTAGCTCCAAAATGCCAAATTAAAGATGTAGTTGGTAAAATGAATCTAAATCCACTTTGTAACATTCTTAGGAATAAATCCATATCATCCCAAGATGCAGGAGCAAATAATGGGTCATTACCACCAATCTCATCCCAATGTTCTTTTTTAATTAATCCACTTACACCTTCACCTTTTGGAATCTCAAAATCATTTTCTGAAGTGAATAACTCAGCGTATTTATCAAATAATACTGATTTGAAATCATTATGGTATGCTCCAAAAGTTTCTTTAGCAACTACAACTGTACCTGGTCTACTTTTTGAATCAGGAAACATTTGTGGTTCTACTCTATGTGAGTTTACCCATAACTTTTCATTTGGATATTTGTTATATACATCCATCAAAGCTTTATCCCAATTTGGTGTTACATAGAAATCTGAATGTAAGAACATAATGTATTCAGTTTGTACTTTACTAGCACAAAAGTTCATACCTCCACCAATTCCCAAAGGAACTTCATTCTTATCAAGATAACAATTCAAACTATATCTTTCATAGTTTTCTTGTAACCACTCATCAGTACCATCATTACAATTTTCAGCATGAATAATAAATGGAGAATTTTTGTAGTAAGAATTCTTACGAACACTATCTACTGCTATCTTCAGATATTCTAAGTTATTATATGTTGAAATACAAAATGTTATCATTCTTAATATTTTAAAGGTGCTCCCCAATTACTCTGCATTACTACTCCCATATATTGTTTGTGGAAGTGTTTTTCTTCCCAACCTAATTGTTTACATAATTGATATTGACCAGGAAAATGAAATTCTTTAAATAAAGGTGATGTTGGCATCATTGGAGTACTCATTGCTAATGCCCCCTCACCATACCATTTTAGTTCATTTGAATGTTTTTCAAATAAAGTTTCCAATCCCCATTCAGTATCTAACCATTCCCAAACTTTAGTATCCCAAATATAAGGAGATATTCCATAGTGGTATATTTTACCTTCTCTACCAAAGTGAGCCATAATAGATTTATATTCTGCTTCATGTCCAGCTCTTATATCATAAGTTTGTAACTCTGGAAATCTATCTACGAATTCATAAAAATCATCTCTCTCGTGCATTATCATATAAGGAATATCTTTTGTATATAAGAAATCCTTAATATAAAAATCTTTAAAAAAGTAAACATCTGAATCTAAACAAACATAGAACCTACATAAATTTAATTTGTAAACCAGTGATTTAACAAATTGTTGGCCTACCCAACCTTTGTAGTTTGGATAAATTGTATCATCTGAAATTATTTTAATAGATTCAGAAACATTTGATTTAAATAATTCTACATCTTCAGGTGGAACTGATATATAACATGGTATGCTATCCTTATTGTATTTCTCAATACTTTCAGCTAATCCTACACATCTTTGTAAATCACCCCTATAACTTTTAACAAATAATATAATATTTTCCATTATCTATATTTTATATTTGGGTATTCGATTTCACCAGTATATTCGTATCCTAAGAATTCAGTAACTTTTTTATCTTTATCATTATCTTCTAAATCCAAATATAAAACTCTATCGTTTGGTAATTCAGTTGCAAATAACTTAAATCTACTAAAATGTTGTTCTTTAAATGAAGTTAACATTTCTTTTGTATCTGGTTTAATTCCACGTTCTATACCAAACGATTGATGATATATGTAACTACTATTTGGCTTCCAAGATATTATCTTGTCTACCCAACTTTTAGTATTACGATTTGTATAAATAAAAAGTGAATTTGGATGAGTTTGATTAAGTACTTCATATAAGAACTGAGTTTGTTTATCATCCACTAAAACATCTATGTGGTCTAACTGCATTGGATTAAATACCCTACCACCATTATGTACAACTTTTAAATCAAACTTTTCTAAGAAATCTCCTAAACTTTTAGTACCAGTTCTTGATATACCACATACAAATATTTTATTGAATTTTTTCATTTACACTAAAGTTTGGTAAGCTTCTTAACTTACTATTAATTTTTTCTATTAGTTCATTATATGGTTTTACTTCATCAATATACTCAGATGTACTTCTTTTCTTAAAAGGTAGCATATCCACTTCATATATCTCTTCAAACTTTTCTTTATAATCACCAACTACATCAGTATTGATAATCACAATTGGAAAATGTGATGGTGAAGTCCAATTATCTATTTGTGTATCTATGTTTTCTAACCACACACCAATATCAAATGGAGTTTCTTCGTTACCACCCATTAACTTTTGAAAGTTATGATACATACCTCTTTTTATCTGAGATGATATTGCTATTCCAACATCTTCGGTATAACAAAAGATACCACTACCAACTTGTACATCTAATGGAGTAACATAATGACAAGCTGCAAGTTCGTAAGCTGTATTATATGTTGTATAACTATCTTTGATACAATCTCTGATATAGTTAGACCTACACCCTCCAAATGAGTTAATCCAAACATCTAATGGTTCTTTTTTGAATAACTCCGTAACAATTTCTTTTGTAAAGTTATGTCTTACCATTTATATAGTTTCGTATAATGCGTTTTGTTTCTCTTGTCTTTGAATATCCTTTGGATGATACAACGCATAATCTTCTTCTATTGGTAAATAAGTCATTGTATTGTAACCTTTAATTCTTTCATGTACTTTACCTTCCCATTCTATTTCGGAAGTTCTTCTATAAATTCTTGTCTGAACATCTGGCCAATTAACCCAACCCTTTTCATTTACATTCCATCTCCATTTTTGAATATGTTCATCAGTCAAACCTTTAACTGTATTTACTCTTGGAACAAAGAATAAATCAATATCTTTATTAGATTCCAATAAATCATGCATATTTGTAATCAAATATTCATTTGGAACTTCATCAGCATCTATTTGGAAGATGAATATTCCTTTTGCATGATTCTTTAAGTTATTCTTATAAGATGCAAAATCTTTATTTAAAGGAAATCCGATAACATTTACATTAGTATGTAAATCATTTATAATTCTTAAATAACCCATCACATCATCAGTTACACCACCTTCATCATATTGAATCAGAATTTCATCATCAGATTGTATTCTGGGATGAAGAAAGTTTACTAATGTTGTAATTTCTTTTATTTCATTACAAACTGTTATTCCATATGTAACATTAACCATAGTATTGTTTTAAAGTATCTTGTTTAAAAAATATTTCGGTAGAATATTGAATCCCATCCAAATTGTAAGTTCTATATGCAGCACCTTTTCTTACAAAGTCTTTATTGTTTTTTATATAACCATCATATATTCTATTACCACCAATATCAAATATTTCACCCAAATCATACAACGCGGTTGTTTCCAATTCCAATGCATTATCTTTTACTAATTTGTTTGATTTTATTAATTTCGTAAACCACTTAAAAAAATCAACTGGTAGTATTTCTGATAATTTAAGTGCAGATACCTTTTTTTTGTATATTCCCGTAACAAATATAATTGTTTCCTCAGAACCTGCTAATCTTTCTTTATTACCATCAGCATATTTGTATGTACTTATTTTATACACACCGTATGGTTTTATATTTCCTTTAGAAACTCGTTTACCAGTTCCCTCTTGTAGTAATCTATATTTTGATGAATGATTCATTATAACTTATTTAATTTTGGTAACTTTAATTTTGGTTGTTCTGGTATTGTTTTTTGTTTATTCAATTTAGGTAATTGAAATGGTTTTTGAATTGCAATAGTACCAACATACTTATCCATAATTTTACCCAATTCTTCGGTCATTTTTTTCATTGTAAAATTATTGAGAATGTTTGTTCTCAATCCAGCTGATTTAGATAAGTAAGTATTATATTCATTAAATACTTTGTAAATCTTATTAGCCGCATCTGAATAGTTTACTGTAAACCATTTTGATTCTTTTAGTAAAAATTTATCAGCTGCCGAATTATGTACATCAGTTAGTTGACCATCTAAGAAAATAGTATTTTCTTCAGGTAAAAAATCTACATGTCCACTCCATTTAGAAACGATGATTGGTTTTCCAGTTGTTGCAAATTCAGCAAGTGGTCTACCATATCCTTCACCCTTTGTAAATGAAATCATTGCTTTTACTTTTGAATGATTGTAAAGTTCAACCATTTCTGATTCTTTCAAATCACCATGTAATAAGTAAATCGGTGGTACATCACTCAACCCTTTGATAGCGTTTTCTATTTTTTCTCTAGTTGTTTCTCTATCAATTACCGAAAATCCAGCATGCGATGTTTTTAAGATAAGACCTGGTCTTTTATCTTTAGGTAGATATTTGAAAACAGTAGAGAATGTTTTAATAACCATACCCACATCTTTTCTATCTTGTCCTAAGTGTCCTTTTAACCAATGTCCAACGAATAAGAAGTTGAAGTCGGTTTCAATTCCATCTAATACATCTATATCAGTTATAGTTGGATTTTCATATAATTCTTTATTAACACCTTCAAATAGAACCTCACAAGGTTTTTCATTTTTGAAAGTTTTAATAATTTGTTTAGTTTGTTTATCTTGCTCTTGAAATTGAGTTTTATCAAATAATGATTTAGTAAACTGAGATGGTACAATGATTAAGTCCATTTTATTA
>Ga0209223_10001979_pt1 | contig 21348 bp, 20 predicted proteins | sample COG_06_FD_184750 | JGI IMG/M metagenome (GOLD analysis project Ga0209223, IMG submission 184750) | Pelagic Microbial community sample from North Sea - COGITO 998_met_06 (SPAdes) (version 2) | ecosystem: Environmental > Aquatic > Marine > Neritic zone/Coastal water | place: Helgoland, sampling...
ATTATCACTTATCGAATGTTTAATTTTACAACTATCATAAATGATGTGAAATATCTCATCCATGTTAGAGTACATTGAGACTTCAGAACGAAAATCGTTCATAAGATTATGATCATTTCTTTCTTGGTAGGATGTTGCATTGTAAAACCCCCAACTTTTAGATGATACGTTAATCACTGCTTGGGCAATATAACCTCGTAGAATATCCGTGAATCTAAAACTTACAGTTGATGGTAAATATAATAGTGGAAATAACGCGGAATCTGACCACAAGGTGTTTTGTGAATTAAAAGCACAAAAAATATTTTTCCCCATTATTAACGCATCATTATAAGAGAAAATCGGTGAATTATCGAAGATTAAACGATGAATTGCGTCGATATCTGGGTCGCCATTAACCATGCATTGCCAAAGTCCGACATTATTGACATCTGATTTTAAAATGTCCTCAGATTGAATTATCGATTTATCAGAATTTACAAAGTTCAGTGGAAACCCTCTTGGCCAAAATGGAATTTTAGAGTTTGAAAAGTATGAATAAATATTTTTAAAAGAAACGCTTTCTGAAGAAGAATGCTCTTTTATTTGAAATTCAGGTTTCAAAAGTTTTTCCCATTCAATGGGTTCAGGGAAATTGTCATCATCTGTATCAATGATAGCATCTGCTCCATTCTTAATTGCATACAAATAACCTAAGTTCTTTCTCGTGTAATGATTTTGGGGAAGAAAGTTAGCAATGGTGAACTCTGAATTAAGTTGGTCAACCATGCTAATAAAATCACAGGATGGATGATTCCATGGAATTGGCGTTTTTTTGTCTCCAATTACAATTGTTTTGTTCTGAGTAATTTTCTTCCAATCTGAAACACGTTCATCTGGTTCATTAATTGTCGTAAGTATGCTGTAAATATTTGAATAATTCATTAATTATAAGCACTCAATTTAATTGGGTGAATATATAATTCTTCTTTGTCGAAGATTTCGCCAATTTTATCCAATTTATAATTTATAGTTTTTAATCTGTTGATTATCTCATCGCCGCTCCAGTATTCAGTTCCTGAATAATTACAATCCTTTTCTGTTTTTATCTCTGAACCTGATAATATAAGAGCTGTAGCAACGGCTGCATCTACCCATAGGTTCATTGCGGCAAAAATTCCACAGTAATGACAAAACAACTCTAAATGATCGTGCGGAATAACAATTAAGTCTGAATATCCTTCGACTACAGGATAATTTACAAAACGCTTATTCCCATTTTTTAAAAAATAAGAGATTCCTGATTTGATTCTATTTATCGTAATTATTTTTTCTTTTACTCCTTTAAAATTATGAAAACCGAGATTTCTGTAGTAAAGCCCATGGTTCTCATATATTTGCAAAAGCTCATTTCTTGAAGGCAGCAAATTTTGGTAGGGAATGGTATACTCATTTTCCGTAAAACGATTGCATTCTTCAAATTTGTGCCAAGCAAATGAATGCTCCCATATTGGATTTAAATATTTAATGTAGGAAGATTCATTACAATTTAAGCTATCAATTATATTATGCTCGTTTAGGGAAGGGTTGAGTATGAGATCGTCTCCGCAAAATATATAATAATCACAATTTCTAGGTAGATGTCTAAACGCTTGCGCGAAATATCCTTGGAAGTGTACGGATGTTTCAAAAATAGGAATAACATCTGGGTCTTTATTTCTACTAAATGGGGAAAGGTATCGAATTGATGAGAAGCGATCTTCATAGAGACTCCTTAATTTAGGAATATTATTCTCAAACTGGTGATTAAATACGAACGATAAACAAATATTAACCATTAACTTCGAGTATTCTGTGCAATAATAATTTGCTTTATCGTGTTTTCTAAATTGTTTTGTATTTCGAATTCTGGATAGTGCTCTTTAATTTTGGTAAGATCGCTGTAGTAGCAGATATGGTCACCAATCCGGTTTTCATCTAAGTATTCATATTTTTGTTTTTTTCCGGAAAATGATTCACAAATCTCGAACGCCTCCAAAATGGAGCAACTGTTGTCTTTGCCCCCACCTAAGTTGTAGACTTCACCGCTACGAGGAGACTTTATAAATAAATCGATGAATTGTGCCACGTCCTCGGAATGAATGTTATCTCTGACTTGCTTACCTTTGTATCCAAAGATCTTGTAGGTCGTCGCATTTAGGTTGCATTTGACTAGGTAACTCAGAAAGCCGTGTAACTCGACGCCTGAGTGGGATGGACCAGTAAGGCAGCCACCCCTAAGGCAACATGTAGCCATCCCAAAGTAGCGTCCATATTCTTGTACCATAATATCGGCAGCTACTTTTGAGGCACCAAAGAGTGAATGTTTGCATTGATCGATAGAAAAAGTCTCGGCAATCCCATTTTCGTAATTAAGATCATCGTAATCCCAGCGAGTATCGAGTTCTTTTAATTTTATTTTATTTGGACTGTCTCCGTAGACTTTGTTTGTCGACATATGAACAAATGGAGCATCTGTGCAAAATTGGCGGGTTGCCTCCAGAAGATTGAGCGTGCCTACTGCGTTGACATCGAAATCATCAAAAGGAATAGATGCGGCTTTATCATGAGATGGTTGTGCGGCCGTGTGGACAATGGCGTCTGGCTTAATTATTTTTATCAAATCTAAGACACTTTGGCGTTCACGTATGTCAAGCTGGTGGTGAGAAAAATCGCTTAGAGAATTTTTGAGCTCTTTTAATCGCCAGGTAGTGTCTCCCTGTTTGCCAAAGAATACAGCTCTTTGGTTATTGTCCACTCCATGAATGGAATTCCCTTGTTTACTAAAATATGTACAAACCTCCGAACCGATGAGGCCTGAAGAACCTGTAACAAGAATTTTCATTGTTTAAACAAATTTAATTGTTATACGAATTTGATCTATTATCCAATAATTTCGGAGTAATATTTTTTGTATCGGGCAAGCATTTTCTCTTCAGAAAATTGATTCAAAATATGCGAGCGACAATTCTTCTGCATCACTGAGTAATTGCAGAGAGACAATTTCGAAGCGATTTTGTTGGCAAGGTACTCTGGGTCTGATGAATTGATAAGCCAACCAGTTTCACCATCTATAACTTGTTCAACAATGCCGCATACTGGATTAGCAAAAATAGGGATACCACAGGACTGCGCTTCTAAGATGGTATTGGGAAAAGTGTCGGCATTTGCATAGTGAATGTAAAAATCTGAACAGTTATATAAATCATTCAATTGATGGACCTTTTCGGTGTGCCCGACAAAGTGGCATTTGAAGTTCAAACTCCTAATACATTCAGCATTCTCACCAATACATAAAAATATTACTTCTTTAGTTAACTTTTGTGCTAAAGACTGGAGGCAGTGGAGCATAAGTTTGAAGTTCTTCCACGGATTGTGTTTGGTCTTGTTGCCCACAAAGCTAAATATTAAAGCATTTTCTTTTAAATTGTAATTTTTTCTTACAGCTTTCTTATTATTTGTAGGGAAAAATTGGTCGGTATTAACCCCATTGGGAATTACCCGAATTTCTTCAAAGGCATCTCCTACCTGCGATTTCATAAACATTTCCTTGAGCCACTGGCATGGGGTTGTCAGGTATAATTTTGAAGATTTCAGAATCCTTCTTTTTGTTTTGAGGTTTTGCCTAGTCCTATCTCTTTTGATGGATGGAGGGATTTCCAGATCTGGGCATTGCCCACAACCAGTTTTGAAAAGATTACAATTAATCGGATGAGCACAATGACCAGTCATTAACCAGCAATCGTGTGCAGTTAATAAAAGAGGGTACTTCTCGGATAAAATTTTAATTGATTTAAAATCAAAATAATTCGGAAAAAGGTTGTGAGCATGTACAAGTCTCGGTTCTTTTATAAAATAGCGAGAGGGGCAAGAAGTACCTGGGAAGTGAAAGTCTTCAAAACCGAGAAAATTCTTTAACATTCGAATCGGTTCTGATGCGTAAATTAAAAGAAAGTTTAAGATTTTTGGGACAATTGCTATACGATGTTCAAGAAAGTAGGCTTGTAACTTATTTAACAAACGATGGAAGCAGTTTCTGAATCTAAAGTTGTCAATTTGAACAATATTATTCGCTATGTTCTTTTCATACTTATTATAAAGTACAGATCCTTGAAAAGATTTATGTAAAAGAGAACATATTTTACCAGCTCCACCTCCTGAAGCTGTATAATTAATGAATGCAATGTTACTAAATTTAAAATTAGGATTTTTGGAGTTATGGGATGCCATGAAACTACAATTCTTTTTAATTGGGAGAGAAATTAAAAATATTGGTTTCTAGGTCTTCTTTGTTTCTTTCTAGAATATTTTCACAGGAAGTTAATACTCTTTTAACAGAGATTTCAGAAAGGCATATTCGGTCGAAATCACACTTATTGCTCTGCCAGCATGGAGAACATGGTGGAGAAGTTTCAATATTTTCATTACAAGGATAGCCGGATTGCCATGCTTTCAATCTTCCTCCGTAAATAATTACTGATCTTGTTTCTACTGCTCTAGCTAAGTGCATAGGGAATCCCTCTTGCCCGAGAAAAAACTTACAATTTGCCAATAAAGAAGCAGATTGGCAAATTGAAGATGCCCTGTAATCTAGAGCATTAACAAGCTTCGTCTCTTCCGGGGTTCCAATTTGTACAATACGAAATCTTTTGGATAGTTCATTGACTACTTTTTGCATTTTTGTTTCTGACCATCTCTTGTTTTTCACTTCGGTTGACGAAAAATTATTCGTACTTTGAACACATATATACTCCCTGTGAAGATCTATTACTGAATGATCAATCTTTTGATACCAGTAAGGTCTGAGACTTACTTTACCTTTTATAAGAACTTTTTGTAATATTTCCACAATCATGTGATGCTTAGGCGGAATGATTCTATCAATATCACCAATCCACTTTCCATAATAGAGTAGGGTAGATGGACGATTTATCTTTTCTAGAAATTTAAGAGTTTTCCAATCATCTTGAACGACCTTTAACTTGTAGGGATTGTTTTTAAAGAGTTCAGGGTAGTGTGAAAGCATCCAACAATTCTTAACCTCCCTTTTAGCTAATTCGTGAAATAGAATAGTGCAGAGTAAATGGTCACCCAACCCCCCTCCAAAGTGAAATGCATAATTCGGAATTCCGTTTTTAAATACTAATCTAGCAGCCCATGCTATGTGTTTTGCTTTTGCTCGTAATCCCGTTGACTTTTCGGGAGTGAATTCTTTGGTAAATGAGTACTTGGTCAATTTTCTATTGTTTAACAATAATTGCTGACCCGGACTTATCTGGCATCGGAATGACATATTCATTTTTATCTAAAAAAAATTCATCAACAGCCTTTCTCGCTCCCGGCCAAGCATTGTAATCGTGGATAAGCATTATTCCTCCCTGAGATAAGAGAGGGTAAAAAAGGATTAACCCTTCTTTTGTAGGTTCATACAGGTCAGGATCTATATGAACGAAAGCCAAAGACTTAGGTTTAAAATTTAGATTTATGCTTTCTGGAAAGTATCCTTTGAAAATTTTTACATTATTATTCCTGGGAGAAATAAAATCTAAAACAAGTTTCTCAGCAGTATCTTTAAATTGTTTTACAGATTCAGAGTTTTTGATTTGGTGGTTTTCTTTAGAAATGTCCCGTAGATCAAAGCCGCTAAATGTATCAAATAGGTTCAACACTCGTTCCGGGCAGTAATGGTGAATAAGTTTGGCGGTTTCGCCCTTGTAAACACCAAGTTCGACTAATTCACCTTCAGTTTGATTTTGGATAATCATTCGTAAAAATAAAACTATCATATCTCGACGAACCAAATCATGTGAACAAGTGTTAGTGATCATGCGACTACTTTGCCTAATATCAGTCGTTGGCTGAAAACCACCGTATTCTTTAATAAAATCTGGATTATGCCAATATCCCAAGGGGTCAATATCCATACGACCTTGTACATAAAATGACTCTTTTCCTTCTGAAATAGTTTTTGCGTATTTAATAAATTCTAATTTTTTTTCGTCCGAGATTTCTTTTTGGCTCTTTTTAAAAGAGAATAACCATAATTTTATTTCCCTACCAAAATTCCAAATAGTAGTTTTTTTAATCTTCTCTAGGTAGTATTTAATCAATTGATTTACTACAAAATAAATTAGTAATTCCAAAAGATTCTTTCTTGTATTTTTCAAGTAATTCTTCTGGGGAAATGGAAGGAAAATCGTGAGAAGCTAAGTCTCTGAATTTATAACCTCTTTTGGTGAAGAAATCTATTACTTCAGATCCATTAATACCAAAAAATGACATTTCATATGGATGATATTCAATTATAAAATCAATATTGTTATTAAATATTAATTCTTCACTTATACCTTTTAAAGCGAGCAATTCAGCACCTTCAATATCCATCTTAATTAACCTTGGTCGATTTTCTTTTACAAATTCTGTTAATGTTCTTATCTGAACTTCAACTGAACCATTACTGTTTTTACTTTCAATAATTTTATGGTTTCCTTCATTCTCCGTTGAAAAGTAGAGATTTTGACTGCCATTATGTTCGCCACAAGCAGCGTTAATGAGCGTAATATTTTTGTAGCGATTTCGTTTAACATTTCTTTTTAAAACCTCGAATATTTCAGGGTGAGGTTCAAAGCTGTAAATTCTTCCTGACTCGCCAACCAATCGGGCGAATTCGAGAGTGAAATATCCAATGTTTGACCCGATATCAAAAACGCAATCTCCTTTTTTTAGATAATTTCTGACAAATAGTGTAGTTTCCAGTTCATGAATTTTATGCTGAGCAATGGGAGACTCAGAAGTTTTTCCAACGATTTCTATCCAATGGTTTTGAGCGTAAAAAAGATTATCTTTTTCAAAAAGAGATATAACAAAATCTTTTAACTTTCTTATAATTGTTTTGGCAATGTATTTATAGGCAAAAACCAGAGGATTAATTATCGTTGAAATTTTCCCAATTTTTACGGTATGGAACAAATTCATCTGCACAGTTAATTAATTCTTTTAAGTAATTGTGATGAGTAAGTTCTTTTGTGAAATCTTTGCCTTTGTTAGATAGGTTTGTTCGGATTGAAGGATTATCCAGTAAACTTATTATTTTATCTGCAAGAGAAATTGGGTTTAAGGGATCGAAGAAAAGTGCATTTTCTCCAAGTTGATCTAGGTGTCCTTGAATATTGGAAACAATGCAAGGAGTACCAAGAGCCATCGCTTCAATCGGTGGAAAATTGTTAGGCCCAATTAATGATGAATAAACCAATGCTTCTGCATTTTGATAAAGCCAACTGAGTTCTTCAACAGAAACGACGCCTAGATAATGAATTTGTTTTTCGATGCCTAGCTCATTTGCTTGATTAAGAATATGTTTTAAATTTCCTTTATTGAATCCGGTTAGAGCTAGATTAATGACTATATTTCTATCAAGGAGTATTCTAAGAGCTTCTAAGATAACCGAATGATTTTTAAAAGGAGTTAAAAGCGCTGGGTAGTAGATATAATTACCAAGCTCAGATTGAATCGAAGGTTTGATAGGATTGGCCATAATAATGTCATTTGGAACAGGAAAGGGAATTGTACGAATTCTTTCTTCCGGAAAGCTTAAGAATTTATTTATTTCTTTAGAGCCCTCCCTGGAACCTGTAATTACCCTGAATGCGTTATGGGCTGCTAAATCAACTAATTCCAAATATTTTTTACTTTGTTCCATTTGGTAAAAAAAACTAATAGTTTTACAAGCCATATCCCAAAGAATCCAAATGTAAGGTCTGTTGGTTGAAGGTAATTCGAATTGATTAGCGTAAACCATTAAGTCTATTGAGTTTTCGTCTATTAAATCTTCAATATTTTTTTTTTGAAAATAATGATGTGAATTTAAATCGGATTCTGTTTGTCGGAGAGGATTTATCTGAATTGAAAGGAAGAAAAACTTTGCAATTTTATGCAGCCATGTTCCGATTCGAAATCTTAATAATTCTTGAAATTTGAGGCTAGTTTTGGATTCTACCTTCGGCATTTCTAAAACTGTTATGTTCTCGTTTGAAAAATCACCAAGATCCTTTGGGTTTTCACATATAATAAAGAATTTGTGATTTTTTGTATTCTGGTATTCAAGAAATGCCTGTTTTATAAAATTAAAAAAGGTTAGAGGGCCGGAGTTTTCAGCATCCGATAGATTAGGTAGATAAAACCCAATATTTAGACCATTATATTTCATGAATATTTTTACAGATATGCAATATTTGGGCGGGAGTCAAAGTAACCCCACTCGGAAGGTAAAAACCATACTTTGCCAATTTTTCGGAATGATTTAAAGGATCTTTATTAAGGGTTTTTTCAGAGATTTGGTTACATGGTTGAAGATGCATAGGGTAAAAGAATGGACGAGTCCCAATGCCTTTTTTCGCTAAGTCTTTCATCCACCATTTAGCATCTTTTTTATGATCTTTAGAAACTATGCCAAATACCCAATAGATATTTTCACAATAATCTGTTTGAGTTAGGGGTAGGGTAAAGGATTCACATCCTTCAAGGTGTTGGTGGTACATTCTACCAATCTCTCTTTTCTTCTCCATGGTTTGTGGTAGCCTTTCGAGCTGTGCCACTCCGACAGCGGCCTGTAGGTTGCTCATGCGAAAGTTCCAGCCAAGTTCTTGATGTACAAATCGATCTGCTTTTCCGAAACATAGATTGCGCATAGACTTACAACGCTCAGCTATTTCTGGATCGTCTGTAAGAACCATGCCACCTTCACCGGTTGTTATGTGTTTATTCGGATAAAAACTGAATGTGCTAATGTCACCAAAGCTACCACATGGCTTTCCTTTGTAAGTTTGCCCAATTACTTCTGCTGCATCTTCAATCACTTTCAAGTCATATTTTTTAGAGATTTCAAGCAGCGGATCCATATCCACAGTAATTCCATAAATATGGACGGCCATGATTGCTTTAGTTCGTTCTGTGATAAGTGGCTCAATATCTTCCACCTTCATATTCCATGTTTGCGGGTCTGCATCCACATATATTGGAGTAGCTCCTGCTCTAATAACTGCAAGTGCACATGATATGATTGTAAATGTTGGCATGATAACCTCGTCTCCGGTACCAATTCCAATTGCTTTAACGGCAAGTTCGAGTGCAGCAGATCCATTACATACAGCAAATGAATGCTTACGATGGCATAGATTTGCCATGCCTGCTCCTAGTTTCTCTACAAATGGGCCTTCAGACGAAATCCAACCAGTCTCAATACACTCCTGCAGATATTTCTTTTCATTACCTTTTAAATGAGGCTCGTTGACTGGTATAAAATTTTTCAGTTAGAAAGCATACAAAAAGGTTTTTTGGATAGGTATTTTGACGGAAACATATCAGGAAGGAGAAAATCTTAGCTTATCTTCATCTCCGGCGTATGGTCCCTGTTTGACTTCGAACATTTCGAGATCTTCCAAAACCTTGAACCCGTGGCCTCCTTTGATCAGTAAAATAACATCACCAGCCACTAATATCCGACTTTCGAGAAAACTCTGATCATTCGTATAAAAATCAACTTGAAGCTTTCCTTTTCTAATGAATAGAGTCTCTTGGGTGTAAAGAACTTCCCTTTGTACTTGTTTATGAATATGAGGCTCTATTTCTTTGCCTGATGGATGACTCATGAAAGCCAGCTGCTGAGAGAATTCATTGGGTGTAAAAAAATGAATCCCATCTTTGTGGAAATTGTTTCTCACAATAATAGCTAATGTATCATCAAAATGTTTTATATTTTCAATCATTTAAAAACGCTAAACGGATTATATTTTCCAACTTTGATCTTCAATTCACAAGTGACAGAATTAAAGATTTGATAGAACCAAACACACATGAAAAACTCAGATAATTCTAAAGAAATTTTAGGATCCCTAAGAGATATTTTGAATAGTTCAGTGAATAAAACTACATTTTCTTTGAGTGGTGCAGGCCAATTTTTGAAATTTTCAAGATTAATTTTTAGGATTTGTTTTACGCGTGTATGATAAATCAGGAACGAATATTTGATCCTAAACAAATAATGGATGAAAGATACGCTTTGAATCCTGTCGTTAAGTGGTGCCCAGGAACTAGATTTATTTACTCTATAAGTACCCATAAAGGAGGGAATGCAGTAACAGTTACCATATTGTAAAAGTACGACAAAAAAAACATCATCGAATCCTCTTTGGTGAATTATCCAATGGGGAATTTTTTTGATTATCTCTGATTTAAATACCCAGCTTAGTAAGTGATAACCTGTACATTGAGGAGAATTGGGGTCGTCAGGATTGAATAGAAAATATTTATCCATGTACATGGGATAGTTTTGTCCAGAAAATGCGTCCTCATGGATATTCTTCCCTGATTCATCTTTTGTTTTGACCCAATGCGTACACAGACTAACAAAAGGATTTTTTTCAAGGTAATCTACTTGCTTTTGCAGTTTGTTTACATCTGTCCAAAAGTCATCTCCTTCTAAAATTGCAGTATATTTTGTATCACAATCTTTGAGGGCATATAAAATACTCTTTTGATAACCTAAGTTTTTCTTTCTTAATATTAAAGAAATTCTATCTGGGAAATTCTTTTTGTATTTCTTAATAATACTTTGCGTATTGTCGCTAGAACAATCATCACAAATTATTATCTTAAAATTAAAAGTAGTCACTTGTGCCAAGATCGACTCAATCGCTTTCTCTATAAATGAGAAATGATTGTAAGAAAAAAGAAAAACTGTAATCAAATTAGACTAAATTTTGTTTTTTTGCAGGCACGCCAAAATAAACGCCAGTTTCGTCTAAACTTTTAGTTACCAACGAATGCATTCCAACAACTATTTTCTCCGTAATACTCACATTTTCCTTAACGGAAGAATTTGCTCCTAAAAATACACCTTTTTTAAGATGAACATTACCACTAAGACTGACATTTGGCATTAGACTAACAAAATCTTCCAAAGTATTGTCATGGGAAATTTGATTACATCGATTGAGCAAAACATGATTTCCAACAGCAATATCGCATGTCAAAATACTGTGAGCCCCGATAAAAGAACCATCTCCTATTTGAACAGTGTTACTCATTATATTGGCAGTTGGATGAATGAATGAAAAAAACTCAGTCGATTTAGGAAGCTTAGCGTAAATATCCATCCTTAACTTACTATCTCCTACCGCAATCAATAATTTATATTTATTCGGATCAAATTCAGAAAGTGGTTTTGCATTTGTGACAGCAAATTCATCATCAACAAAGCACTCTAGATTTTTATCCATTTGAGCCATCACTTCCCTCGCGTGTCCTCCAGCTCCAAATAAAGCGAGACTTTTCATTTTATAGACGAGAAATCTTCATTGAAATGAGTTTGACGATATTTTCGTTGGAGTCTGCCCCCATTGGAAGGGCTAATGAAATTTTGGATAATTTTTCTGAAATCGGGAAGTTTGAATTGTCATCAAGATAAGGAAGTGAGCTTGTGAGGACTGGATTCCAATATCGTCTGCAAAATATTCCTATCTCTTTCAATTTTTCAAATACGGATAAACAATCTTTTTCATTGTCGAAGGCAACAATGCAGTAAGCAAAATTGTATTCCGTATTTTTGTTTGGATTTAGGAGCCGAACTTTAGGTAGTGGATCTATGTTTTCCTTATATAAATAGAAAAGAGATTTTCTTCTTAGAATATTTTGATCGAGCTCTTTTAAATTTAAGAGTCCAATAGCGGATTGAATTTCATTAAGCTTAGCATTAATTCCTATCCTTTTTATTTCGTAATCTGAAATCCCAAAATTCCGAAGTAAATCTATTTCATTTTTGATATCTTTAGATCTTGAAATGACGGCACCTCCTTCAATGGTAGTGAAAACTTTTGTTGCATGAAAGCTAAGGACACTTGCATCACCAAAACTAGTTATGGATTTTCCATTTAAGCTAACGCCCATTGCAGGTGCAGCATCGAAGATAAGGGGGATCTGAAATTTTTGAGATATTTCAGTTAACTTTTCTGTGTCCGCAGGAAAACCAAAGTTATGAGAAGCCAAAATAGCTCCTACCTTAGATGTAACTGCATTAGCAACAAGGTTGGGTGCAATATTCCCAAACTTTGGTTCAACATCTACAAATACTGGCTTGAGCCCAAGCCATTTTATGGAGTTCGCAGTAGCTGCAAAGGTGAATGGTGTGGTAATTACCTCACTTCCTTTGGATAATGCCTTGAGAGCCAACATAAGGCCAGTTGTCCCATTATTTACGACACTGACATTTTTTGCTGAAAGAAATTTGGACAAGGAAGCTTCAAATTTCTGGCAGTATGGACCATTGTTGGTAAGGACTTGGCTGTTCCATATTTTCTCAAACAAAGGAATGCAATCTGCCAATGGAGGCACGTCTGGTTTGGTAACAAAAACGGGTTGTTCTAAACTCTTCAGCGAACGGAGGGGCGATTGAGAAGATATACCTGTGCTTGGTAGTTCCAGGATAGCATTTCATTATAATCTAGTGGCAATCTATTGATTTGACCGGAAAGCCAAAGTAGTTTCTGAGGCTTTTGATTTTGAGCAAATTTTATGATTCTCAGGAGTAGAAAAAATATAAAATCTTTTTTTAGTAAGTTTTGGAAAAACGAACTGTGCGTAAACTCCTTATCACAATCGAAGACCTTTTTCAGGAGTCTGTGATTGCTATTTTTATCCAGCGTGGAAAACGAAATAAAACCATTTTTTAAAGAAGTATTTCTGCCTTTAAAGGAAAAAGCATAAATAAAACAGTGTAGAAAGCTTTTTATGCTATCAATTGCAAAAAGGACTCTGAAATTTAGACTTGGATTATGCTTTATCGCAGAAATGCTTTTTCTAAATGTCCAAATAAAGCCCATATTTTTATTTCTTAATTCAAAAATAGAATCTTTAAAAATTATAAAAAATGAAACTAGTGAGAATAGGATATGTTTTTTGTGCTTTAAATTTTGTTGAGAAATGTGGTGTCTGGAGAGGAGCAAACTATTAATCAAATTTTTGTTATTAAATGAATTTAAAATTAAACGAAAAACTTCGATTTTCCTTTCGTTAGGATGGAATTCTGATGAATGTTTTAGGTATCCGAGGAAAATGAAAACAACTAATTTTGATATTTCTTTAAATAAATGTCCTTGTACCGAGCATTTTATTTCCGATTGCTGAAGGAGCTTTTTTTCTGAGATACTTTTAATGAAATCAAACCAGGGATCATATTCCTCGAAATTTGAAGAAATAGGTAAATGAAGAATACCGCTGTAGACATAATAATATTCCAAAAGTATAGAATCGATATGTAGTTTTTTTAAAGATGCAGCAAGAAGGGGACTGAATATATTTTGTTTAATTGCTTTTTTAAGAAAAGTTTCCAGGTCCAAAGAATTGTTAATTGTGGAAGAGTTGTCTGAGATAGGCAGTTCTCTACTAATTCTTAACCTTTCTTTATTTACAACTGAACAGACTAATTCTGCGAGATTTAGAGGTTTATGTAGTGAATTAGAATCCATATTCTTATCTAGGAAGGGGGAACTTTTATTTAAGTTTTCCTTAATCAACTTAATTAATTCTGAGATGTTCGAGCAATGGATGCTATGTGAGCTTCTTTTTGTAACATTTTCAGGATCAAACCTAATGATTTGATTTCCCGTTGCAGCAGAGTAAACCATTGCTGAACTACCTCTGTTATAAATAAGTACTTTTGTTTGAGAGAAGTCTTCAATGTAGCATTGGGAAGTACTAAATGTAAGATTCTTTAATAGTGATGCTTGCTTTAAAATCTTTTTGACTTTTTCAACTTGTCCAGGGAAGGGTCTGACAACGATTTTATATTCAGGGAATTCTTTGATTATTTTGGTTATTACATCATCAAGCATGCTAATCGCCAAACTTGATTCGTAATCTAAATCGGAAATACAATACAGAATATCATTTGCTTCTGGCTTATATTTTTTTCTAAGTTTTTCGACTTTAGTATTACCCGTATTAACAATCTTTAATACATTTTCATGATGCTGGATTAGTGAACAAGGGAAAAAATTTATAAACTTTTTAATTTCATTTTCGTCACTTTCTAAAAGATCGTGGTAAAATATGAAGTTATAAAATATTCCCGCCCCATACCAATGTAGCATATGATCGATTGTAACATCCAAACCGTGAGGTATTCCAATTCGAGGGATGTGTTTTGGGAATTCTGCAATTGAATGACAGTCCCAAAAATCCAATCCTATGATGACATCGATAAAGTCTAACCTATGCAGTGATTTCAGATCTGGAATATAAAGAGCATTTTTACCAAATAGGTCTATGTATTGATCTATGAATTGTTCTTTTGGAGTACCTGTGAAAAGGCAAATAACTAAAATATCGGGTCCTTTTTCCAATTCTTCTTTGATGATTTTTTGCTGGGTAAAACTACAAACGCCTCTATCTACCCAAAGTAAAATAACTGTTTTGTTAAATGACTGATTTTTCCAATATTCGATTTGTAAATCTATAAAATTACCTTGGGCTGTATTGAATGCATCGCTATCAATAAACAGGTTAGTTAAAATCGAATCTTTAAATTTTGAATTTATTATGAATAAAAGAACTTTGGTAGTAGGATATGACTGAAAACTTTGGAAAATAATGGTTTGTAATCCACAAATTAGATATTCATGTGCATTATGGATTTTAATCTTTGACCAGTCGATTTAGCTTCAAGGTCTGAGCAGCTATCAATTTCAATCCAAGGAGAATTAGTTTTTATGGCGTTAACTTTTTCGCCTCTGTTGATTAGTTCTTGAAGGAAATCTGTCATGTAGGCGTTCGTTATCAAAAAGTGTTGGATATATAAGCAGACTCTTCAGGTTTTAGAACATTGTAAAGGTCATCAGGATTTATTTTGACAGGATTATTCTTTAATCTTTCTGGGTTAATACCTTTTGAAATTGAATATAATTCATTTTGAATAATTACTTCAATTTTATGTAAAAAGTCATTTGCACCTAAATTAATTATCAAATTATTGATTAATAAGATAGTAGATTTGGTCGATTCTGTTCCAATAATTTCGTTTATTTCTTGAATCTTATTTTTTACAAAACTGATACCTCTTGGATCGTTAACATTTGAGTGATTAACTTTAGAATTATAACTAAATATCCTTGGCAATAAACAACCTACAGCAAAGCCATGAGGTATGCTAAAATTCGATGTTAGAGCGTATGAAATAGCATGAACTGCAGTAGTTTTAGAAATATTTATGGCTTTGCCGGAGAGATTCGCCGCAAACTGCATATTTTCTAATGCTTTAAAGTCATGACCATAGCTATTTTCTAAATTTGAGACTGATAGTTCCATTGCTTTTTTAGCATATTCCGAACTTTCTTTTGTTGAATTTACTGACCAGTAAGATTCAATAGCTTGTGTTAATGTGTCTAGCCCACTTGATGCAATTATACTTTTAGGCAGATTATAAACTAGCTCTGGCTCTAAAATAACATAATTCGGCAAGGCATTTACATGAGAAAAAGAATACTTTTTCTCTTCAATGTATACTACAGCAAATTGGGTTGATTCACTACCAGATCCTACCGTAGTTGGAATTGCGACCAGAGGTAAAGGTTTGCCACTAATTTCTTTTTTATGGATCAGAATTTCTTCCAGAAGAGTGGGCTGTTCAGAATTTATTACAGAAAGTACTTTGCCTAAGTCTAAGACGCTACCGCCACCTACAGAAATAATGATGTCTGGAGAAAATTTAGACATCTCTTTCCAAGCATTTTTTACGATATCGAATGTTAGGTTTAACCCGGAATAACAAATACTTTTTACTAATTGATCTTGAAGAAGGGGAGTAAGCAGTTTTTCCGCATTTGATATTTTAAAAGATTCATTCCCTCTAACTAATAAAATTTTTCTTGCCTTGGTTGCATTAAGAATTCCTTTTAAATTTAATATGCTTTTTTTACCTATGAATTCTATTTGATTCATTGATTTAAAAATTGCATTAACTCTGTCTTGTTCTGAATTGGAGACTTTGTTGGTCTGCCTAAATTTGCTCTAAAGCCATTCTTTAGTTTTACATCAATGAAAACTGATCCTTTGATATTTTGAGTTTTTTTTATGCAAGTAATCAATTCTTCCTTCGTTCGAACGGTTTCACAAAAAGCAAAGCCAACTTCTTTGGCGATCTTATGAATTTTTATATTATTACAAGGTGTAGGTTGACCTCCTACCGATTCGTGCGACGAATTATTTAATAGAACATGTGTGAAGTTTTGACTTTTCATGCTACCGTTTGTCACTAATGATCCCATATGCATTAGCAGTGCACCGTCACCATCCAAGCAATATACTCTTCGATCTTTTTTTTGAATTGCAATGCCAAGTGCGATTTGGTTGGCATGTCCCATTCCGCCGACGGTGAGGAAGTCTTGGGAATGGTTTTGATTTGTGGATGTCCTAAATTCAAAAAGTTCCCGTGAAGCAAGTCCCGTAGTGGAAACGATAACATCCTTATCCAGAATACTCTTTACGATTAATTGAATGACTTCTTCTCGTAACAACTGAAACGAATTTTCATTAGTCGATTTTAATGTGTAGCTCTCAAACGTTCCTTTGGATACCAGCAAGACAGCAGGAGATTTATTTTTAAAAGATTTTTCAATTAATGTGTTTAGAACATTTAAAATTTGTGTTGAACTTAAATTTGGATTCACATTGTCGAAAGGTATTTCCAAAGTTTTGAGCAAATCCTTCATGATTCTCCCTTGCTTCATATGCTGTGGTTCGTCTTTAGTCCCGGGTTCACCTCTCCATCCAACTAACAGTAGCATGGGTATTGAGTATACTTCAGCGTCTGCTAATGAAAGTAATGGATTAATTGCATTCCCAATCCCTGAATTTTGCATATAGATCAAAGGTAATCGTTGAGTGGCTAAATGGTAACCGATTCCTAAAGCAATCGCACTTCCTTCGTTTGCTGCAATTAAATGTTCCTCATCACTGCAATGGTCCTGAAGATAGGCACAGAAACTTTTCAAAAGAGAATCTGGAACTCCGGAAAAAAATCCGATACCCGAATTTGTAAGATTTTGATAAAACGATTCGGGTGTAATCACAGGTTAGAGAATGTCGTTAATAAAAGTGATTATTTTTTAGTTAAGATTAAATGGTTCAATGATTCAAAATCATTAAAAAGTAAAATTCACCCATTGGATAATCTAAAACCACTGCTCCGTTTCTTCACGGGCACGGCGGACTCCAATCTCACCTGAGTTCGAATAGATATGAGCAAGTTCTTTCCACGGGTTGCCTTCTACTGGATTTATTTGAATAAGTAAGAATTTAGCATACTTATTACCGTAACCATATTGAGTCCCTTGCTTTATAAAAAATGAGTCACCGGGACCAATGATTTGTTCGTGAGATCCCCACACCATAACAAATGATGTGTCACCAGTATTATATCCCCATAGGTCAGAGGCAGCCTTTAAATCAGGTTGAGCTTTACTGCTTGAAGAGATTATATACTCAAACGCTTTAGTCCATGGCTGATATGGAATGTTTTCCATAGCGTCGCGTATCGAATATCTGCCTTTAGTCTCTCCTTCTGTAACCCGTTTAATAATAACGCCATTAAGTTTATCCGTTGTGGTTTCTTTATCTAAACTGAGTACTTCTTCTTTTATATGTTTAAGGTAAGTATCATAACTCATTGCTTTGATTTTAGACTGAAAACCTTCTGTAGCGATTGACCCTCCATAAGTAACCGCAAGAATTAAGCCATTTCCAACAGTTCTAGTGGTAAAGGTGTGCGGTATAAAGGGAGTATTGTAGTTCATGTCACCTGTAGTCATTTTCTGAACTTGTTTTTTGCCATTATTTCCAATCCAGTGAAAATTTACATCTCCGATAAAAAATGTAAGTTGATGCTCGAAATGTCCCTTGTTAAAAGCCCAATCAGGAAGTTCTGCACAATTTCCAGAATCATGAAAGCGTTCAGCTATCCACTCTGGTCTAAAAAGAGAGGTGGTTGACATAGCGGTATCTGCGTAATCGTAATAAGGAACTTTTTCACCTTCAGGTCCTCGGTATAGGGTTCTCAAGCTTTTATCACGTTCAGTAGCTGAAAAAATGATAATTCCATCCGTAGTGTCATCACGCACCGGGAATTGATCTCTGATACTTAGGTCGTATAAGTCTCGAATTCTTAGTGGTGAATGATTGTCAATGGCCTTAAGTATTTGATCACTTGGGGGTATTTGTCCTTTCAGTACTTTTTTTAATTCCTGCAAATCCAGATTATGTTTTGTGGCAAAAGTTTCTGAAGTCTGTTTGACGCCGTTCAGCAAACCCTGAATAGTTGGCCCAACTTTTTCTACAAAATCTCGTCCTTTACTATCTCTGAAATTCATCATTTTTCTCCAATTTTTGTTTTAAATCATGGGGTATCTGCTGATTAAGCCTTAGATAGTCTTGAACAGTATCAAATTCCATCCAATTTTGTTGGATGAGCACGCAATGTAGTTTAACACCATTATCAACAAGTTCTTGAAATATGTCCGTCAAATAAGCCTTTTGCCATTCTTTAGCGTTTTGAAATGAATCTGTTTTGGACAATTGTTTATCAATTCTATCAAAATGGGTTAAAAAATTCTTAATCCCCTCTGGTCGGAGTTTAAATAGTCCAATAAACTCCCCTTGTTCCTTATTGGGAATGCTTTTAGTAAAAACATTTTTTCCAATTTTAGATACATAACCCGAACTTTTCATGATAACATTTTCAGCTTCGCTTATTGGGTGATCTGCTCTGTCTTGATATAATTCAAGCCATTCCGTATCAACAACTAAAGAGATTGGTTGATTTGAATCCAAGAGCTTTTTAATGACATAATCTGTAAACCAAATATCAGAGTAGGTAATTAAAATGTCTTCGTGAAAATCCAAAGCATTTTCAAGTTTAGGGCGAGCATGTAACAAAGAATGGAGAATATTGTTATTCCAAAAGTCTGTATTATCAAAAAATGTAACGTTTTGAGGCACAATTTTATCAGCTTGCCATCCTCTGATGATGGATATGTCTTGAACACCATTTTTGTGAAATAATTCAATGGTGTTTTGCAAAATTGGCTTTCCGTTAATGGGCAAGCTACATTTTGGGCGGTCTTCAGTTAGAGGTAGCATCCTTGTTGATGGACCTGCTGCAATAATTATTCCTTTCATAATATCTCAACAACTAACACTTGAGGACTTTTCTTCTAAATAATTTTTAGCTTCACTAACAGTATCAGTGTCTCAACTCTTGAAAGTTAATAAAGTTGTAAATACAATTTTTAATTTGGTTATCCTAAAAAAATTACTTCCCACCTGGAATTAAGGTCAAAATCTCTTTTATCGATAAACAATTTTCTGATGCTTCTTTAGCCCGCTGATGGTATAAGATTGATTTGGCTGTTTTAACCATTGCTGGGTAAGCACTACGAAGTAAATGATTTGCATAAATGACTATATTGACTCCCGCTTCAATTAGTTGTTCCTCTTTAATTTGACTGTAAGAAGTAGGAACTGCGACCAATGGTACGCGCTGATCTAGATCATTATAGCGTTTGCAAAATGCCAAGACTTCATCCGGGGTCTTTTCCTTGCTATGAATCATTATGCCATCAGCCCCAGCGTTTATGTATGCAGCAGCACGTTCAAGGGCGTCATCTAGTCCTTGTTTAAGGATAAGGCTTTCAATGCGTGCAATGATCATGAAATTGTTGCCCACTTGTGCTTTTTTCCCTTCGCTGATTTTTTCACAGAAGTGGTCAATGTTGTCTTGTTTTTGTGCAACTTCGGTACCAAATAATGAATTCCGTTTAGGGCCAATTTTATCCTCAATAATGACGGCAGATACCCCCAACCGCTCAAGGGTTTTGACGGTGAAGCGAAAATGCTCTATCAGACCACCCGTATCACCATCTACAATCATAGGTTTGTTGGTAACTTCTAAAATTTGATCAATAGTCTGAAAACGTGAGGTAAAATCAACAAGTTCAATATCAGGTTTTCCTTTTGATGCAGAATCGGTGAGGCTGGATTCCCACATTCCATCAAACTGGAAAACCTTTCCCTTTTTTGAAATTTGTGTTTCTTCTGCTATCCTTGCGGTAATCCCGTTATGCACCTCTAATATTCTAACAAGAGGTTTTAAATCTAACAATTGTCGCAGCTTCCCAAGGCGAACCTGTGGTATAGTTCCAATAGCGTTTATTTTCTCAGATAAAATATCAGATACCACATCCTCAGTATAATCTGGTTCTATAAGTTCACCACCCCATTCTTTGAGAGCATTTAAAGCATTAGTCCGAGTTTGTCTTTGTATACCTTTTTGCCAATCGCTACCGTGGACAAGGAAATCTGGTTTGTACTTGCGTAAATTAGGTACATAATCCAGCTCTTCCTGCGGTACAACCACATCGACGCCCTTGATATTTTCAATAACTTTTTTTCTCTGGGCATAAGTTAGTAGTGGTGGACGTTTGTAGCAAACCAATGCCTTGTCGGTCATTAAACCAACGGTAACTTCTCCAAGTTTTCTAGCTTTTTCAATGATGTTAATATGTCCATGGTGGATAAGATCAACTCCAATTGCTACATATACTTTCTTCATAAAATTAAATCTTTTCAAGTTTTTTAAGTCTAGTCAGTAACTCAATCTGCATTACTTTAGCTACTTTGCCGGGTTCCCAGACCAGGTGGATGTCGGGTGAAGCGGGAAGGTCAACTTTTAAGTCTACTCCTGCTACATTCAATTTTGCTCCTGAGTATATCCCCTTTGCGTCTCTTTTCTTTAACTCAGCCAAGGGCGTATCGATAAATATTTCGATATAATTGGAAATATTTTGCCTGTTCCATGAATGTAATTCCTTGAAAAGGCCAATTACTCCAATAACAACATCACAACCTTGATCGGTTAATAACTTGCACAATCTTGAATACTTAAAACCCAATTCTAATCTTTCCTTTTTAGTGTAAGCAAAGGATGCAAAAACGGATCTTAATTCATCACCATCTAAGCGAACAACATTTCTTCCCTTAGTACGCAAATATTCTGTAAGATGGGTTGATAAAGTTGTTTTACCCGTTCCCGATAATCCTGTTATCCAAAAGCAATTTCCAATCGTATTTGTAATTATATTAGGTTGTATATGTTATTAAATTTATAACTTTTAAAATGAGGTATCTATTTAATTTAAATGAGATCTAATAAAGAAATTGTACCAGTTATATTAATTCTGGAATATTTTTTTATATTTTTCGTAGTAAGAATTATCAATTTTCGAA
>Ga0209223_10001994_pt1 | contig 21274 bp, 18 predicted proteins | sample COG_06_FD_184750 | JGI IMG/M metagenome (GOLD analysis project Ga0209223, IMG submission 184750) | Pelagic Microbial community sample from North Sea - COGITO 998_met_06 (SPAdes) (version 2) | ecosystem: Environmental > Aquatic > Marine > Neritic zone/Coastal water | place: Helgoland, sampling...
CACTTTTGCGATAAAAGTTCCACCAGTTTCGAGCACGTCAAATGCGAAGTATGCAGCAAGCTCGCATAAATTAACTATTCTAAGATGATCTGTTTTTTTATGACCGGAAGACGACGGTGCCATATCAGACATCACTACATCAACCTTTTGACCTATCCAATCTTTTACTTTTTTTTCAGCATCATTTTCTTGAAAATCTAGTTTTTCAACCTGAACTCCATCGATAGGATCAACTTCTTTTAAATCAATACCCAGAACAAACCCTTGTTTTTTATTTTTCTTCAAACCTGTCGCATTAGTTTTCTGGGCTGCTATTTGGCTCCATCCACCTGGAGCACAACCAAGATCCAGCACTCGTGCACCAGCAGAAAGAAATTGAAATTTTTCATCTAACTCAATTATCTTAAAGGCTGATCGGGAGCGATAGCCTTCAATTTTGGCTTGCTGTACAAAAGGGTCATTAAGTTGTCGCTCGAGCCAGCGTGATGACGAAATCTTTCGTCCCTTAGCAGTCTTTAATCTAACTTTTAGCTTTCGCCCCGTAATTAAGTCTGATGATGTCAATTTAGCGATAGCTTCCTCCATATAAGACATTATCTGCAATCATTAGTGAATACAAGATGCCCTCCCGCAGCCCACGGTCTGCTACCCGCATGCGTTCTGTTGGCCAAATTCTAAGCAAAGTTTGGATTATCGCAGAACCTGACATTATTAACTCTGCTCGATCCTTTCCAATACCAGGTTCCAATTGTCTACCCTCAGGACCTAGCTTCAAGAAGCGCTTTATCACACGGTCAACATCAGACGATGACAAATTAAGACCATCGACTTTCTCCCTATCGTATTTTCTCAAGCCCAAGTGAGCTGCTCCCAAAGTGGTAACAGTACCTGAAGTACCAATAATTTGAAGCTCTTCCACTCCATTTTGGGAATAGTCCAAAAAATAGGGTTTAAAATCCACTATCTGGTCCTCGAAGTAGCAAGACATTAATGCAAATCGAGCAGCATCGTCCTCAACATCAGAATATTTCTGGTGAAGAGTTGCCACGCCAGATGGTACAGAAATCCAATCAATTATTTTAGCGTCTGATACTGTTCCAGAAAAATCCTTAAAAGTTTTATTACTTGGTTTTAATCGCATCATAGCCCGTGCACGATCGGCAGCAGGCACAGTAGTTAAATCGATCCAAACTAGCTCCGTTGAGCCGCCACCTATATCCACAACTAGAACCTGACAAACTTCGGGCTCTAAAAGTGGAGCACAACTTATGATTGCTAATCGAGCTTCCTCAGCAGGTGAAATTACCTCAAGCCGAAGTCCAGTCTCCGAATATACTTTATCAAGAAACTCCTTTCCATTCTTTGCACGACGACAGGCCTCCGTGGCAACTAGACGCATCCGCTTAACCCCGTACTTTTGGATCTTTCGCGAGCAAACATGCAAAGCTTGTAGCGTACGACTCACTCCAGCCTGGGAGAGGACGCCTGTTCTTTCTAGATCTGACCCTAATCGAACCGATTTAGAAAAAGCGTCCACAATTGCGAAATTCAAGCCATCAGGCTTTGCAATCAACATTCTACAACTATTCGTACCAAGATCCAAAGCAGCATAAAGCTGCCCACTGGAACCTTGGTCTTTAATTTGCCTAGCACCCATTTTTTGTTTTACATTCAACAATTTTGGGTGCGACTGAAAGTGAGCCATAAAAATCCCAAAGAAAAGCTCTAACATAAGCTCTTGGATTCAGTCTATTAGACAACAAATTAAAATACAAGCTTTCCATCTTAGTGTACCGAACAACTTAAACTGAAAATTGATCAGTCAATGATCTATAATGATTACAGATTAAGGCAACCAATGTCGCAAATACTTTTGTCGATGTCGCCTATAAGACTGTTCTAAAAAGAAATTAAGTTACTTAGAGTACAGATTTATAGCAATAGGAGAAAATATGAGTAATTTAACTATTGTTTTCTGGCGAGACATACCAGCCCAACTATTGATTGGAAGTGGTCGAAAGGCGACAAAACTAAAGTTATCTGAAAAATTTGAAAAAGCAATAGACCGATGTGCGATGAAAGTTGGAGCTAAAGACTCGCAGTCATACTTGGACGATTGGCAAAAAAAAACAGTTCCCTTGGACCCTACTAATACAAATTCAATTGAACTGGAGGCAGAAAAGATGGAAAAATATTACACTACTGAAAAGCTAAAAGCCTTAATACTTAATGATGGTTGGAATTAATAAGGTTTCGAAAAAGTTATTGGTAAAAGAATTTAAGGGACTAGGTCAAATTGAAACTAAATTTCAGAACAAAAAATGAGAAGAAAATTCTATCAGAAGAGAAAGATTTTTCACAAATTACTAAAAACTTTTCGATAGAGGTTATGCCCAGAACTGCTGAGAAAATTAATGACTTTGATAGAATTCTTCCAAAAAAAACATATGTCTACGTTGCCCATCTTGAAGGCACTGAAATCAATTCAATGATTGAAACTGCTGATAGGTTGAATAAGCTTAAATTTAACGTAGTCCCACACTTTCCAGCAAGGCTTATTCAAAGTAGAACGATATTAGAAGAATGGGTACAGAAGTACGCAAGCATTGGTATTAATAAAGCATTGATACTGGCAGGCAGCCCTACCTCACCAATTGGTCATTTTAAGAGCTCTATGGACCTACTGGCTACAGGTGTATTTGATAAATATGAATTTTCTGAAATATTTTGTGCCGGCCACCCAGAAGGAAATAAAGATATCGACATTGGTGGTAGTGATGCTAATTTGATGGATGCCATTAAATGGAAAAAGGACTTTGCTGAGAGAACACAAATTAAATTGTCATTAACTACGCAGTTTTGTTTTGAAATAGAGCCCATTAGAGCTTGGGAAGCGCGATTAACGGAGGAAAATATCTCTTTACCAATAAATATTGGAGTGGCAGGCCCGGCTAAATTACAGACTATGATCAAATTTGCACTTATGTGCGGTGTAGGACCGTCGATAAGAGTTCTAGAAAAAAGAGCAAAAGATTTAACAAAATTAATTTTACCCTACTCGCCGAGGCAATTTCTCTCAGAGCTTTCAAGCTATAAAAGAGAAAATACAAAATCAAATATTCAATCTCTGCATTTCTTTCCCCTTGGTGGAATAAAAAAAACAACTGAATTCTTAGCTGAAATAAATCCTATTGAACTTTAAATTTGAGACTTATGAAAGACACTAAATGGTAAGAACTATAGTTGAGTCTAAAACTAAAACTGTAATTATCGGCTTTGACGAGCCCTTCTGTGTAATAGGTGAGAGAATAAATCCTACGGGAAGAAAAAAACTAGCAGCTCAATTGGAACTAGAAGATTTCTCAACTGTTGAAGCTGATGCGTTAGCTCAAGTTAACTGTGGGGCAAATATGTTAGATATAAATGCAGGTGTTGTATACAACTCAAACCCAAATCCTAACGAAACCGAGCCACCATTGATGCAAAAAATGATACATCTGGTTCAAGGTTTAGTCGATATTCCTTTGTGCATTGATAGCTCTGTTCCTGAGGCTTTAGAGGCTGGGTTGGAATCCGCAATTGGGCGCCCACTTCTAAATTCAGTAACTGGTGAAGAAGAACGGCTAGAAAGAATACTGCCACTTGTAAAAAAATATAACGTTCCAGTTGTAGCAATTTCAAATGACGATACTGGCATTTCAGAGGATCCAAATGTACGTTTTGAAGTAGCTAAAAAGATTGTCCAACGGGCAGCAGACTTTGGTATTCCTTCAAAAGATATAGTAGTTGACCCTCTTGTAATGCCCATAGGTGCCATGGCAACTGCTGGACACCAGGTGTTTGAATTAGTCAAGCGCCTTAGATCAGAGCTAGGCGTAAATACAACTTGTGGGGCGTCAAACATATCTTTTGGCCTTCCAAACAGACATTCAATAAATGCAGCATTTTTACCTATGGCCATGACGGCTGGAATGACCAGTGCAATAATGAACCCGACTAGATTAGAAGAAATGAATGCTATCAGAGCCGCTAACTTACTACTTAACAATGATGCCCATGGAGCTAGGTGGATAAAGAGTAATAGACCCGCAGTAGATACGGACCACGAACCTACGATTGGAAGGCGGAGATCAAGACGAAACCGTTACTAGATTAGCAAAATGAGGTAATTATGTCTGAACCGACCGTAATATTTCTTCCATCAGGTAAAAGAGGAATTGTAAACAAGGGAACGACAGTGCTGGATGCAGCAAGGCAATTAAGTGTTGATCTAGATAGTGTATGCGGCGGTAGAGGCATATGTTCAAAATGCCAAATATCACCATCTTTTGGAGATTTTTCTAAATTTGGGATTAAATCAGAGTCTTCCAGTTTGTCACATTTCAACAAAGTAGAAATGCGGTATCAGGAAAAGCGTGGTTTAAAGACTGGGCGACGGCTAGGCTGCCAGGTAAGAATCCTAAGTGATATCGTAATTGACGTTCCGGAAGAGAGCCAGCTTCACAGACAAGTTGTAAGAAAAGAGGCTGAATTTCATAAAATAATAATGTCACCAGCAATCCAACTTTATTACGTAGAAGTACAAGAACCTGATATTAAGATTCCTTCTGGTGACTGTGAACGGCTTCAAGAAGCCTTAGAGGCTCAATGGAAAATAAAAAATATACATATTTGTTTATCAGTTATGCAGTCTATTCAAAATAAATTAAGAGATGGCAACTGGACGTTGACCTGTGCCATCTTTAGGAACTCTCAAACGAAAAGTAATGAGGTAGTTGAAATTTGGTCTGGTTATTTTGATGGACCAATTTATGGTGTCGCCGTTGATATTGGCTCTACAACCCTTGCGGCGCACTTGTGTGATTTGAAAACTGGGGAAGTCACTAATTCAGAAGGTATGATGAATCCACAGATAAAATATGGCGAAGACCTAATGAGTCGCGTCAGCTACGCAATGATGAATGAGCGGGGAGCTGCGAAGATGTCAGTAGCCATTCGAGAAGGGATAGATAACCTACTCAGCTCACTTTGTAAGAGTTCAAAAATTCCGAAAGATACCGTTCTTGAGTTAGTGATCGTTGGTAATCCTATAATGCACCATTTAATTCTTGGCATTGACCCAACAGAATTAGGTCAAGCACCATTCGCCTTATCCATTGCTGACTCTATTAGCATGAAAGCAAGTGATTTAGATATAAATTTAAATAATAATACTCAATTATACATCTTACCATGCATTGCAGGTCATGTTGGGGCAGACGCTGCAGCTGTGGTACTATCGACATCTCCCGAAGAGTCTTTGGGTACCGTTTTAGTGATTGATGTTGGAACTAATGCTGAGATATTACTCGGAAATAAAAAAGGACTACTTGCGTGCTCTTCTCCAACTGGACCGGCTTTTGAAGGTGCTCAAATTTCTTGTGGTCAGAGAGCGGCCCCAGGGGCCATTGAAAATGTGAGAATAGACCCTCAGTCAAAAATCGTAATATTTAAAGTTATTGGATCGGAACTCTGGTCAAATGATAAAAACTTTTGGCCCTCAGTAGAGCAATCTGGTATAACAGGTATATGCGGCTCTGGTATAATAGAAGCTATTGCAGAAATGCGATTGGCAGGAATAGTTGATGAAAGTGGTCTAATAGGATCCTATGAGCAAACAGGTTCTAACCTGTGCGTTTCAGATGGTCGCACTCAAGCCTTTATCTTGCATAAAAGTAAAGATGGTACAAAAGATATAATCGTAAATAATGCTGACATCAGAGCCATCCAGCTTGCAAAGGCCGCGCTTTTTGCTGGAGCAAAGCTTCTAATGGACGAGATGGGTGTGGGTCGTGTTGATAAAATCATCCTTGCAGGTGCATTTGGTGCCCATATCTCTCCTAAACACGCGATGGTTCTTGGAATGATTCCTGATTGCAAACTTGAGAATGTCGTTTCAGCAGGCAATGCTGCAGGAACTGGAGCAAGGATCGCATTATTAAACCAAGAGTCGCGAAATAAAATTGAACTATTGGTAAAAAATATTACTAAAATTGAGACTGCTATGGCAGAAGATTTTCAAGGTCATTTTATAGCAGCTTCTAATATTCCAAATTCGTCCGAAGATTTCCCAGAATTAAAAAAAATAATCAGTTTACCAAACGTGAATTTCAATCACCGCACAAGCAAACGAACCAAAAGAGTACAAAAAAACTCAAGTCTAGATATTTAAGATACAATTCTCTTGATTAGACATAGCTTCATCATTACTTTGTTCAAAAATGGCACTGGGTAAAGTTCACTTCATATTTTTTGAAAATCATCGAATTTAAAATTTTAATTAAGTATTAAGGCTTATACAAATTCAATTAAATCTATCGCAATCAATATATTTTAATCGACATTTAAAACCTAATTCTCTAACTTCTCCCGCTCAGTGACAATCAAAACGTTCCAATTCATCACGATCATCTAATAATTTAAGTATTTTTGCCACCATTGCGGAATGTGTAGTATATCTTTTACTTAGAACTGTGAGGTCAGCTTTTTTATAAAAAGGTGACCGTTCCTTTATAAGTTTTTTAAGTACAACCTCGGGCTGCTCAACTTGTAGTAAAGGTCTATTGCCTTTCCCTTTAACTCGAGTCCACAAAGTTGTAAAATCAGCCTTTAACCATATTGAAAATGCATTGACTTGAATTAAACTACGAATTTTCGGAGATAAAAAGGCTCCCCCCCCGGTTGCAATAATTTGTGGAACTCCAGATATAAGTCGTTCCATAACTCGTTCTTCTCCAGATCTAAAATACGGCTCACCAAAAACTTTGAAGATTTCAGGGATACTCATTCCTGCCGCTAACTCTATCTCTTCATCCGCGTCAACAAATGAAACAGTAATTTCTTCGGCTAGCTTTCTACCAATTGACGATTTTCCCGCCCCCATCAAGCCGATTAACACTATTGATTTTTTTAACCTATAAGCAGCCATTCTGAACAACCCCATATTCCTTGTTACTAAAGTAACCCAATAGCATGAAATAAAAAATGGAAAAATAATTGTTAAGCAAAAATTGCTATTTGATACGATAACATTTATGTATATATCGGATAAGATCGGACTAAAGTTTTTATAATAGTGACAGGCAAAAGCATAGTGAGAGGTAAGAGTAAAAAGCTATGAAATTTTTCAAATACATTTTTTACTTAATTTTTGTATATTGCTGCTTAATTTCTCTATACGCCTTTATTTATGAATTACCCACTCCTATGCTTGCTGTGAAGGAAAAAGTAACAATATCCAATGATTTCTAGACTATCATTTGTTTTACTTACTATTGTATGGTTACTACCAGTTCATGGTAGGGAACCAACGAATGCTGTAGATTGGTTCATGCCAGTAGAAAATCGCAAAACCGAAGCAAAGTCTCACGAGGCAAAGACTGAGAAGGGCGAATACGGAGATTTAATAATCAAAAAGTCTGAACTCAGACCAAATGATTTAAATAGTGTTGGCATAATCCCTGCAAAAATAACGGGAATTGATCCTAAAATATGGCAAGAAATGAATGAGCTCACACTATTTCTTGAATTACAATCACTTCCGACCCTACATTTTGATGCAACACAAACTTTCTTAAAACGAATACTTATTTCAGAAACCATCCCACCAATTCCAAATCTAAAACACAAGCTCGCAGGTAAGTTATATCTCATTGCTAAACTCGATAAATTAATCGAAATTGGGGCTCTAGAAGAGGCTGAAACTATAATAAATCAAGTAAGAAGAATAGATAGCAACCTTTTTAAACGGCTCTCAACAATTTCTTTTTTAACTGGAAGAATCGACACTATGTGTAATCAATTAAGTCTATTCCCTGGACTAAATGACGATTTGACAGTAAAAATAATTTGCTTATCAAAGCTCGATGATTGGAACGCAGCCGCACTAATTTTATCGTCAGCAGTAAGTTTAAATTTATTAGATAGCCACCGCGAATTACAATTGATCAATTATCTCGATCCAAGTCGTTTACCACAGAATAATCCTTTGGAAAACCAAACTGATTTTGATGAGATTGACTTTTATCTGGGAAATGTGGCTAAAAACCCTCAGCCTAAATTTTTTGATGACGTTAAGTATCGCTATGCGACATTTAACACCGGCTCCGGCCTAGAAAGTAAAATTCTAGCGGCTGAAGCTTTATTAAGAAAACGATCTATTAATGTGTCAACATTATTCGATACCTATAGAAACAATAATATAAGTGGTTCAGGAGGTTTTTGGAGCAGGATGCTTGCTATTAAATCATTAGACCAAGCACTTAACAGAAATAATCAACAATCCGTAAGTATTGCCTTAGATAGAGCAATTGATGAAATGTTTAAAAGAAATTTGCTCTTCACTCTAGCATCTGAATACTCCTCAAAGTTAGCGACATTTAAGGTTCTTGAAGACCACAAAAACCTAAATGACTCTTTTGCAATAATATTCGCTTTAAATAACGAAATACCGCGAAAATGGTCAACCTATCAATCAAAAGATAAGTACATCGCGATGGCCATAAACGTTTTAAAAAAAAATACAGTAAATGCGGGTCAAGTCGAAGACGCAATACGCTTAGTGGAACCTTCCTTTAATCAATACAATCATACCAACTTATCTAGTAAATCCAACAAAATTAAGTTGTCAGATTTTAAAGAATCAAAAAAAACTAAAGGAGCTTTAATTTTGCAGGTACTTCAAAAGACATCCAAAGGGGTGAACACTCAAACAAATGATTTATACCAAAGTTTGTTATCTCTTATAAATTTAGGGCAGGTGCAATTAGCAAAATCTATCCTAGTTGAGTACTTGATCTATCATTCAAGAATAAGAGCTTAAGGAATAAATGGAATCTGTAATCTTAAAAAGCTTTTTGGAGGCTATGAGCTCTGAACGCGGCTTCAGTAATAACAGTTTGAATGCTTATAAAAATGATCTTCAAAAGTTTCTATCATTCCAATCGTCAAAAGAGGTGACTATCGACAACTGTACCAGAGTAGAAATTGAAAATTTTTTAAAGGAAGAGTTCGATGAAGGTTTGTCCACTAATACCCGGGCTAGAAGACTTTCCTCCATCAAGCAATTTTTTAAATTCTTATTTGATGAAGGTGTGCGACAGGATAACCCCACAGATAAAATAAAATCAACGACAAAAAAAAGGTCTTTACCAACATTATTATCAATTAACGAAGTTGATAGGCTCTTGGAAGCGGCACATTCATTTGGAAAAAATTCTTCTTCTAAAGCGATGAACGCAGCTTTATTTGAACTACTCTACTCAACAGGAATGCGTGTAACAGAACTACTCTCACTACCAGTATCTTGTATGATAGGAAATCCTGAAATGATATTAATAAGGGGAAAAGGTGAGTATGAGCGGCTAGTTCCAATTTCTTTGAAAGCCCAGAAAGCAACAAAGGCATGGTTACTTGAAAGAAACAAAAGCAAAAAACATAAACTATCAAAATTTCTATTTCCATCAAAGTCAAAACAAGGATATTTGAATAGAGAAATATTCTTTAAACTCATTAAACAGATAGCATCATCATGTAATTTAAATACAAAAAAGATCTCACCACACACTATAAGACATGCTTTTGCCTCACACCTTCTTGCAAACGGTGCGGATCTAAGAGTAATCCAAACATTGCTAGGACATTCAGATATATCATCAACAGAGGTATATACTCATGTTGTGGACGACAAATTAAAAGATCTTGTTCTCAACCACCACCCACTTTCAAAGAAATAAATGTAACCTGAATTTAAAAAAAATTTAGAGGGAGAGATTATGGAAGATTTCAGTTTAACTTTACGCCAATTAGATTTCAGCTTATGGATTACAGTCACATCTATTTTGGGTCTGCTAATCGTCTCAGCCTTCTTTTCAGGATCCGAAACAGCACTAACCGGTGCAAGTAAAGCGATTTTAAGAAATATGACTGATAAAGGATCAAAGGGAGCCAAAAAAGCTCTGCAATTAAGAGAAGATAATGAAAAGCTGATTGGATCATTACTTCTTGGAAACAATCTTATAAATATATTAGCAGCGGCACTAGCCACGAACTTTTTAACGCAATACTTCGATGAGGGAGGAGTAGTAATTGCAACAATAATTATGACATTATTAATTTTGATTTTTTCTGAGGTTCTGCCAAAAACTTATGCAATTACTAACCCTGAAACTTCAGCCAGTAAAATAGCCTACCTCGTAAATTTTTTTGTAATTTTATTTGCTCCATTCGTTACCGCTATTAGAGGACTGGTAAGAGCAATCCTTTGGACCTTTGGGATAGAGATCGATCCTAACCAAAAAGTATTAGCTTCAGATGAAATAGCTGGAACAATTGCACTTCATCATTCTGAGGGAAGTGTCGAAAAGGATGCTAGGGATAGATTGCTCGGGGCGTTAGATCTGGGTTACAGAGCCGTTGATGAAATAATGCTGCACCGTAGTCAAATTGAGATGATTGATGCAGACAGTCCTCCGGCACAACTACTATCTCAATGTCTTAATTCACCTTACACAAGACTACCCATATTTCAAAAAGATCCTGAAAACGTGATTGGCGTTTTGCATGCTAAAGATTTACTAAGAGAAGTTGATACTTTAATCAGAGGCAGTAATCCAGGGTTGCAGAACTTGGAAAACCTCAACATCCTAAGTATAATTATGAAACCTTATTTCATTCCAGACACCACAACGCTTGATGAGCAAATGCAACAATTTTTAAAACGAAAATCACATTTTGCGCTGGTAGTTGATGAATATGGTGCCTTAAGAGGGTTGCTTACCCTCGAAGACATCCTTGAAGAGATCGTAGGACAAATTGCGGATGAGCACGACTTACCAAATGAACAATTACTGAATAGTTCAGACGGCTCAATAATAGTAGATGGAAATATGAGTATAAGAGATCTAAATAGAGAAAAAGAATGGCAACTACCAGACGAAGAAGCTAATACTATAGCAGGCCTCGTAATCCACGAGGCTCAGACTATACCAACCAAAGGGCAAGTATTTAGCTTTAATGGCTTTAGATACGAAGTCTTGTCTAAAGAAAAAAATCGCCTGACACAAATTAAAATCAAAAAAATCAAATAAGGAACAGCAACTGTTGGAGTTACAAAATAATTGAGGAAGATAATGAGGTGATATGTTTCACTTAATTTTAAAATTGAAAATATTATGTTTAGTTATTTTTGCATTATCTGCAACCTCTAAACCTGCTGATGAAATAATTGAAGCAACTTTTGATGATTGGTTAAAAGTATGTACTAGATCAGCTCAGAATTGTGTTGGAGTAACTTTTGCAGAAAATGAGTCTGGTAAACGAGTAGCACGCTTTGTACTTGACCTTGCCCCAACAGGCCAGGCTGCAATAAAAGCGTTTGGAACCTTATTAATACCTTATGAAACCGCAATTCCACATTTAGTAAGTGGAGTAATAATGAAACTAGATCAACAGAACCCAATAAGAGAACAGTTTTATTTCTGTGATAAAAACGGTTGCAATGTTCGGTATCAGTTTACAGCTGATGGTCTCAACTTAATTAAATCAGGATCCAATATACTTATTAAGTTTAAGGATGTACGGGATCTTAAAACCATTAAGACTATGGATATTTCATTGCAAGGAATAAAACCTTTGCTTATTTCAATAGAATAATTTTTAGGATTGAAATTTTTTGGTTATTATTACAGAATTCATTCCACCAAAAGCGAACGCATTAGATAACGCGTAATTTACTTTTTTCTCTTTTACGTCATTTGTAACTAGATTGATATCACAGTTTGGATCTTTCTCATCAAAATTAATCGTAGGCGGCACAAGATCATATTTCAGTGCCATTAAGCAGGCGACCAACTCAATTGCACCGGCCCCACCAATTAAATGTCCATGCTGCGATTTAGTCGAAGAAACTAAAGGACCATGACCTGAATCTGAAAAAACTTCCCTTATCGCTAAACTCTCCGTCTTATCATTTAAAATTGTTCCCGTTCCATGCGCGTTAATGTAGTCAATTTCAGAACTCATCACACTGGCATCTCTTAATCCAGATAACATTGCTCGTTTAGCTCCCAGCTGGCTTGGCTTTACTATGTCATGTGCATCAGAGGTCATGGAGAATCCTGATACTTCCGCAATGATTTCAGCACCGCGGCGTCTTGCATTTTCATACTCCTCAAAAACAAAAATAGCTGCTCCTTCTCCTTGTGCCATTCCATCACGGTTTTTGGAAAAAGGCCGACATTTTGTATTCGTCATTACTCTCAGCCCTTCCCACGCTTTTAGGCCTCCAAAACAGAGCATACTCTCACTACCACCAGTAATTACTGCACTTAATTGGCCAGTCTGGATCAATTTAAAAGCCTGTCCCATAGCATGATTAGATGAAGCACAAGCCGCTGAGACAGTAAAAGTTGGACCTTTGATATTATAGATTATTGACAAATTACTACAGGCTGCATTGCTCATTAACTTTGGAACTATAAAAGGATGCAGCCTTTTTTTATTATTGCGAAAAACGTTTCGGTAGTTTTCATCAAGAGTTTGAAGACCGCCTCCACTATTACCAAGAATAACCCCTACTTTTTCGGAATTATTTGACTCCACCTCGAAACCTGATTGTCGCATGGCTTCTTTAGCCGCAAGAATAGCAAACTGAGTATAACGATCATAAAATAATAACTCTTGATTAGAAAAGAATTCATTGGCATGAAAATCCTCTACCATTGCACCAATTTTTACTGTAAGAAGTTCTGCGTCTAAAATTTTTAGTGGCTTAATGCCACAAGTACCATTCTGCATAGACGCAAAATGCTCTTTAATATTTTTTCCCAAAGCACTTATCGCACCAGAACCTGTAATTACTACCCGTTTCATATATAATTGTTAAACTTCCATATTAGATAAAAGACACAAAAAAGAAAAATCTAAAAAATTAATTAAATGCTACTAAATTTTAGTAAATTTAAAAAAGATTTTAAATATTCATTGTCTAAAAGAGGCGAATGTGAAGTTACCTATTAACTTTTTCCTTGAAACCTCTGATGAAGACCCTCAAGTCTTTTGATAATCCTTGGAAGTCTTCGAAATAATTTGTAAGACTCTATATTACTTTCCATTTTCATTGCTGGGTTCCCCATCATAAAGCGCCCCTTTGCAACATTTGACGAGACTCCTGATTTTGCTGCAATTATACTATCACTTCCGATTGATACATGATCAGCCACACCTACTTGACCAGCTAAAACTACGCGATCACCTATTTTTGCACTACCAGCAATTCCAACCTGACCACAAAGCAAGCAATTTTCACCAATGACAGCATTGTGTCCAATATGAACCAAATTATCTAATTTTGTTCCACTGCCAATTACTGTATTGACTATGGTTCCACTATCAATCGTGCTCCCGGCTCCAATTTCCACATCAGTTCCAATATCTACTGAGCCTAAGGATGCTATACGCATAAAACTACCAATTTTAGAAGTCTCGTGACTATTTCCAGTTTTTCTTGCTTGTTCAATTCCACCACCTTCCGGCGATACAAACGAGAAGCCGTCCGATCCAATTACCGCATTTGAGTGACAAATAAATCTATCACCAACCACCACCTTAGAGCCAATACGAACTCCCGAGTAAATCAACGCATTTTTTCCAATGACCACGTCTTTATCAATAAATACATGGCTAGCAATAATCGAGTTGTCTTTTATTTCAACTTTTGAGGAAATTACTGTAAATGGCCCTATTGACACATTTTTTCCAATTTTTGCATCACCAGCGATTACAGCACTAGCGTGAACACCAGGACTTTGACTAAAAGCCTCCTCAAATACGCTATTAATACGAGCTAAAGCATAGCGTGGTTTTTGAACAAACAAAGCACCACTTAGACCAAGGTCCATCCAATTTGTTCCAGAGAGCACAACAGCAACTTTAGCTTCACTAACCGTTAAGTCCTCAAAAAACTTTTCATTCAAAGCCACCGCCAACTGATCTTCTAAAGCATCCTTAGGTTCCGAAGGGCCAGATAACATTATCGTCCCATCACCCTCATAGGGTATAGATAAAAATTCTGAAATTTCTTTCAATGTCATCATGACTGCCAACTTAAATTATATTTTTGTACCTACGCCAACATCTTGAAGTGCCATAAAAACAGCAGCATCTCGCCCATATATATCAGATCGATACTGTGGCTGCCCATAGTTACCAAAAAAAACAGTCCTATATATTAAGCTGACAGGAATCGGATCTTCAAAGTTGATTTGACTTTCCTCTTTACTCAAAAGAAGCTTTTGAAATTTTTTTCGAGGTTCCGTCTCCTGATAACTTAAGAGATTAAAAGCAAACTGAAATGGATCCTGCACCCGCACGCAGCCGTGACTAAAAGTTCGCTCATCTTTAAAGAACAACTCTTTCATTGGAGTGTCATGCATATATATATTATATTTATTAGGAAACATAAACTTAACAACACCCAAAGCATTAATATTACTTGGATTTTGTTTTATCAAAAAAGGAAAGTTATTAGGATCAAACTGATTCATATCAATTAACTTGGGATCAATTACTTGGTTTGTGCCTCTAACAATGAGACTCATGTCATTATCATTTAAAAAGTTAGGATTTTCTTGAATTATCGGAAGATATTCATCAATAGAAATACTTCGGGGCACATGCCAGACTGGATTAATTATTAAATGAGTCATTACATCACTAAATTCTTGAGTTTGGTGCTCAGGTAACCCTATTACAACTCGAGATTGCCAAGTTATCATATCGTTCTCAAAAAGGTACGCTTGAAAATTTGGCTGATTAACTAATATATATTTAGATTTACTCGCAAATTCATTCCATCTTATTCTCTCAAGATTTACAAGAACTTGAATTAGCCGCGTTTTAGGTGAGATGTTTATGGCTTGAAGAGTAAAATCACCCGCGACGCCATCATCATTTAAACCATGGTCAGCCTGAAACAATTGAATTGCAGACTTTAATTCTCCATCAAAAAGAGTAGACTTACTGTTAAATGCTAGGTATCCCATTTTAAATAATCTGACTCTTAATTTGGCAACATTTGGGTGATTTAAATTATAACCCAAAAAATTCTCGTCCGGCACAGGGTCGCCCCAACCAGTATTAACTATAACCTCTCTTAATCTATTCAATTCGTTACGAAGCTTATTATATTCGAGATCCTTGGGTGCAAAACTGTAAATAAACTTCATTACATTTAAATCACCGTTTTCTTTCGAAGATATTATTTCATATATTTCTTTATTACTAATCTCAGTAGGGTAAACGCTTATTGATTTATTAACTTCAGCGGGTTCTAAAATGCCTGAACTAAGATCAGATATTAATTCCAAAAATGACCTCATAGCAGCAATTTCAAATTCAAATGCAGTTAAGGAGTTAATCTTATCTGAAAAAGAATATTTTGATTTTGGTAACCCGTGAAATAGAGACTTTTCAATAGCTTCAAACAAATCCTGAGTATTTTCAAGTTCACTATACCAAAACGGTTTAAAATATCTTTTCGCATAAAATTTAACAATATGATCATCTTCACGAAACCCTTCTGTTAAAAAAATTTCAAATTGATCCTTATCAAAGGCACCAGAAAAATATGTGGTAAGTGACTCATTTCCATAGGCTGGATACCTTACCAATATTATAAGGAAGTAGAGTACAATAGATAAGAAACTTATCATTTTTTTTATAAATATTAAAAGCTTTCGGTCCATTAGAGTCCTTCTCTAACCAGTAAAGTCGATATCCGATAAAAAAACTAAAAATATTATAAACTAAAAAATTGTGCATTCCAACTGAATATCCACTTTAAAGCTGAACAAATTTTAACTTCTAAATAAAAGTGTGTAGTAGTCGTTTATACAGATAAGACTTGCAAATTTTCTAAATAATAGCTAGTTATAACACTATTAATAAAGTCATTTGTAAATGTGGTGGCGTTTGACTTGAATTATTAAGTGAAATAAGCTTAGTAAATTAAGGTTAAGGGATATCTATCGATGCAAAATCGAAGGACATTTTTAAAGATTTTTTCCACAGCTAGTGCTATGTTAGTGGCACCGAATATAGGTTTGTCTGCGAACTTTTTTAGCAAAGCCGGCGATATTCGAAAAATTAAATTACAAAACTCAAATACCGGTGAGCGAGTAAATACGATATATTGGATAGAGGGTCAGTATGTTCAAGAAGCTCTTGATCAAGTAAACTATTTCATGCGGGATTGGAGACAAAACAAAGTTATTAAGATTGATACGGCTAATCTTGATATTATTTCTGCAACTCAAACGCTGCTTGATACAGAAGAACCCTTTGAGCTTCTTTCTGGCTACCGCACTGTAAAAACAAATAAAATGTTGGCGAAAGTAACAGCAGGAGTTGCACGAAACTCCTACCATATTAAAGGAATGGCAGCAGATCTCCGGATGCGAACCCGAAGTGTAAGTCAAATAGGTAAAGCTGCTGAATCATGTAATAGCGGTGGCGTAGGTAGATATGCAAACTCGAGTTTTGTTCACATAGACTGCGGACCAAAGCGTCGATGGCGCCAATAAGTAACTCCAAGGCCTGTTAAGGCCGTATCTGTCCATTACCTTCAACAATGTATTTAAAAGTTGTTAGCTGTTCCAGTCCTACTGGGCCACGGGCGTGAATTTTTCCAGTAGCAATACCTATTTCTGCCCCAAAACCGAACTCACCACCATCTGCAAATTGAGTTGAAGCGTTTCGTATTACTATAGCACTATCAAGTTCTAGAAAAAAACTCTCCGCAGCCTTATCACTCTCAGTTATAATACAATCAGTATGATGAGATCCATATAATTCGATATACGAAATAGCCTCTACAATATTCTCCACAGTTCTGACAGCAATCGTCATATCCAGGAATTCTTTTCCCCAATCCGTTTGATCTGCCAGGTTAGTGCCTTTAATATTTAAAAGATCAGCTGTAACCTTAACATTAACCCCAGCCAAGATAAGCTCATCAATTATAGTTGTTCCATGCTTACGACTAAATTCCTTATCAATTAATAAGCATTCTACAGCCCCACAAATACCAGGTCTTCTGATTTTGGAATTTAATATAACATTACTCACTTTTTGTGGATCTGCATCTGCATGAATATAAATATGAACTATTCCTTCTAAATGTGCGAAGACTGGAACCCTAGCTTCAGTTTGAACTAAATTCACAAGTCCTTTCCCTCCCCTTGGAACAATTACATCCAGATGATCAGTCATATTCAACATCTGCTTAACAGCCGAACGATCACGAGTTGGCACCACCTGTACTGAATCTTCTGACAAGCCAACTTCTTGAAACCCCTTTTTAAAACAAGCTCCAAAAGCTCGAGACGTATTATAACTTTCAGAACCACATCTCAATATACTAGCATTTCCTGACTTAAAACATAGAGCTCCAGCATCAACAGTCACGTTAGGTCTGCTCTCGTAAATCACCCCAATCACGCCTATTGGCGTTCGAACTTTCTTAATTAAGAGTCCGTTTGGTCTTAAAAATTCTTCTATCAGCGAACCTACTGGGTCACGTAACTTGATTATTGATTCTAAACTCTTAATGATACCTTCCAACCTATTTTCATCAATATAAAGTCGATCCAACATTGAGTCCGACAGGCATTTATCTACACCATACTGCATATCTTTTCTGTTTTCATCAAGGATATTGGCTTTATTTTGTAAAATATTGGCAGAGATAACACTCAAAGCCTCATTCTTGTTTTCCGAGGAAAGAAACCGCAAATGCCTAGCTGCTTTCTTAGCATTATTTCCAAGATCTATCATTTCCTCAGATATTTTCATGGGTATACCGTCACCTAATAAAAAATATTTATAGCGTCATGTCATTTCTATGAATCAATACTGATCTTCCCGGATGCCCCAGTATTGTCTGAATTTTACTTGAATGACAGCCTTTAATTAAATCAACATCTACATTACTATATCCTATTAATCCTCGAGCCAATATTTTTCCTTCAGAGGATAATAATACTACAGTATCACCCCTTGAGAACACTCCTGTAATTCGAATCACACCAGCAGGAAGTAACGATTTACCCTTTGAAATCGCCTGCTCTGCACCTAAATCTAAAAAAACTTCTCCTTTAGGCTTAGTATTATATATCCACTGTTTACGAGCATCAATTGGATTATCTGACGACAAAAACCAAGTAGCTTTACCTCCTAGCATAACTTTAGAGATCGGTGACTTAGAAAAACCATCTGATATAGCCATGTGACAACCAGCAGATACTGCAACCTTAGCAGCCTCAATTTTAGTACGCATACCACCTTTTGACAATCCATCTTTCTTCTCTTTTGCCATCAGTTCAATCGCCTCAGTTACTCTATCAACTATATGGATATGCACCGCATTAGCGTCAAGTTTTGGATCAGACGTATAAAGGCCGTCAACGTCTGAAAGTAGGACCAAAATGTTTGCATCACAAAGCGAAGAAACTTGGGCCGCCAACCGATCATTATCCCCAAACCTTATTTCGTCCGTAGCGACAGTATCGTTTTCATTAACCACTGGAACCACACCCATTTCAAGTAATTTTAAAAGCGTTGCCCTACTATTCAAATAACGTCGTCTATTGCGGCTATCTTCTGACGTTACAAGGATTTGTGCTGAAATTATCCCATGTTTCTCAAGACATTTCTGATACGATTGTGCAAGCAATATCTGCCCTACTGCAGCAGCAGCTTGACTTTCCTCTAAGCTTAGCCTCGTGTCTTTTAAATTAAGAATTTTTCTACCTAAAGCAATAGATCCTGAAGAAACTATCACAACCTTTTTTCCCATACACTTTAACTGATCAATGTCTGACGCTACTGAGTTGAGCCAGTCCAGCCGCAACGCATTAGTTTCAAGGTCCACAAGTAATGCGGAGCCTATTTTAATTACAACACAATCAGCAGAATCGAAATTTTTTTTTGCTAGTTTTTTTAGATTCAACTTAATCATGGTGACCACTTTAGGGATAAAGAGTTCGAACTCATAATTTTCTCTTTCGATCCTGAATCAATTTCATTTAAGCGTCGTAAAAGGTCCTTCATACCTTCTCCACTAACTGCAGAAACTGCAAATACATTGTTAGTTAATTTACTCAATTTTGATATTTGTTTGGTCAGTACCTTTCTATCTAAAGCATCAATTTTACTTAGAACCGTAAATATCGTCTTTGCAGTAAGCATTTTGCCATATTTCTCGAGTTCACCTAAGACGATAGTGTAATCAGCAGCTACATTCTCAGAAGTTGCATCTATTAAGTGAATAAGGGCTGAGCAGCGCTCCACATGTCCCAAAAAGCGAGTACCCAAACCTTTCCCTGAATGAGCACCTTCAATTAATCCGGGGATATCGGCAAAAACTAGTTCCTTATCATCTATCGCAACCACACCTAGGTTCGGATGCAACGTGGTAAAAGGGTAGTTTGCAATTTTAGGCTTGGCATTTGAGTTAATGGATAAAAATGTTGATTTTCCCGCGTTGGGCAGACCAAAAATTCCGATATCTGCAATTAGCTTTAAACGCAGCCAAATTGTTCGCTCTTCTCCGACTTGCCCTGGATTGGCTCGCCTCGGGGCTTGGTTAGTCGAGGATTTAAAACGTAGATTACCCCAGCCACCATTTCCACCTACTGCTAAACAAATTTCTTCATCCTCTTGGACGACTTCCGCCAGAACTGTTTCACAGTCTTCATCTAATATTTCTGTACCAACAGGCACCTTGAGCACGATATCACTTCCTGTCGCTCCATATTTCTGTTTACCCATCCCCGCTTGACCATTTTTTGCGAAATAATGCTGTTGATACCTAAAATCAATAAGAGTATTTAACCCATTTATAGCTTGAACTTTTACGTTACCACCTTTACCGCCGTCACCACCATCTGGTCCTCCAAACTCAATATATTTTTCTCGTCTGAAACTTACACAGCCAGAACCTCCATTTCCCGAACGAATATAAACTTTAACTAAATCCAGAAATTTCAAATTTTTTTTCCTAAAACACGCCCTTACACGCTCACCTACACAATATTTAATCAGGAGTCACTACACTTAAATTTTCCCGAGAAGCACAGCTTTATCTTAGTTCACTAAAAGTAATAAAATTACACTTAAAAATGTGAGTGCTGCTAGAAAAAAATCAACATTTTTTCTTCCTTATTACCGAATAAAAGCATTGCAATCTTGCCTTCAGCAGCAAACCGAATTGAATGAAAAACACATTGAATAATAAAAAATAGCCCCGCTATGAAGAGTGTCTGATAACGCCGTCTCATTTGGTCGTTGATAAAAACTCGAAAAGCTTGCAGTTACAATCAGCCAAGCTTTATGATTTAAAGGGTGAACTGGCAGGCCTGCTACATAACTTAGGGCATAATCTAATTCTCTATCAAAGCTCAAACGCACAAAAAAAAGTTTTTACGCCAACAACAAAATATAGGTGATTGGCATTGCTTTTACTGATATCACAAAAATAGAAACAAGTCTCAGAGATTAAAAATTCCTAGACCTATAGACCAGATTAAAATTTATTAAGAGACTATAGTCCAAACAAAAATGACTTTGATCTATTCCAACTTATACGCAACCCAAACTACAAGAGAACCATATTGGCCAGTTCTGGCCCTGCCTCCATCGCTATATAAAAGATAGTGAGAGACCAAGTATCTTTACATCCACTATCTAATGTTCCCGCTTACAACTTCCGCAAATAAGCACTTTTGCATAACGGCTATTTTATCTGACTTAGCTTTATTAACTACTTACACTAGGTAAAACTGAAATAAAAGTCCTACCTTTAAGACCTTTATGAAAAGTCACGTGCCCTTCACCGGTCGCAAATATCGTGTGATCTTTTCCAAGGCCTACATTCTCCGCTGGCCACCACTTTGTACCTCTCTGCCTTACTATTATGTTTCCAGGCTTCACAAGTTCACCACCAAACTTTTTTACACCTAAACGTCTTCCAGCAGAATCTCTTCCATTCCTAGATGAACCACCAGCTTTTTTATGTGCCATTTCTTAATCTCCTGACTAATACTTTCAACTTTTTATCGGCTTTTTAACTACTGTCTTTTTAGCTGCTGGCTTCTTCGCCACCCCAGCTTTTGTTGCTGGTTTCTTAGCCGCCTCAGCTTTTGTTGCTGGCTTCTTAGCCGCCTCAGCTTTTGTTGCT
>Ga0209223_10002002_pt1 | contig 21224 bp, 23 predicted proteins | sample COG_06_FD_184750 | JGI IMG/M metagenome (GOLD analysis project Ga0209223, IMG submission 184750) | Pelagic Microbial community sample from North Sea - COGITO 998_met_06 (SPAdes) (version 2) | ecosystem: Environmental > Aquatic > Marine > Neritic zone/Coastal water | place: Helgoland, sampling...
ATATATACAGTGGTATAATAACAAAAGAATACATCAATATTTAAATTATTTAACTCCTTTAGAAATGGAGACAAAATTAAAAAATCCTAAAAATAAACGAGCTGCCTAAAATTGTAACATTTTTTGTGGGTATACCAGACCGATAAAATAATGGTCCTGATACTTATGTGTTATTGGGTATTCTAGGAGGTTGTTTTTTTGTTCACCATGAATATTAGAGTTTGCTGGTAGTATTGGGCTGTAATACCTGCTGAATTTAATAAGGTTTGCATGAATTTGTTTACGTTTTTTTAAGCCCCCTTTTTTTAAATCATGATTACCTGGGCAAATTAAAACATTGAAATTATTAGTTTTTAGCTTCGTTAAGATTTTCGAGGTTTCTAAATAATTTGAATTGTTATTAGGAGGAGTGTCAAGAATATCACCGGTGCAAACAACGATTGGTTTAACTTGATCTTCCTTGTAGTGTGAGATTATTTTGTCAATTAGTTTTTCTGTTCCAAAGTGATTAGGAAAGTGTAGGTCACTGATGTGTATGATTTTCATAGCATAATTAATTTAGGTTGTAGAATTCGAAGAAAAATAATTATGGTGACTAGGTTTTAGACACATTAATCATTTTGCGGTTAGATATAAAGAAACCATCATGTTCTCACGTGAATGATTAAAAAACCACATAGTTTGAATAATGACAACTACAAAACCGAAGGACAAACTTTATGAAAAGTTAGCCTCAAAAAATGAATACATAGAATGTAGTTGAGAAGAAAAAAACATAGCAATAATTTTTTTTATCTGATCTAAAGGTAAATGAATTTTTGGGAAATAAAAATTAAATTTACGTTAAGTGATTTAAAAACAGGTTTTTATATGTGGTATGATCTGCTATTGAGGATAAAAAGGGTATTGAGAATGCACAAAGCCTCCTTTTTCAAAAAAAAGGAGGCTTTGTAAAAAAAATATAAAAAATTATTTTTTAGGGGCGTAATTAGAGCAAGCATATACCCAAAATTTACGAGAGTCTTTTCCGTTAATTTGAATGATGATAGGATCTAATTCCTCTACTTTGGAAAAATACATGTCTAGTTCGGCAGGGTGCGAACCATTTTTATTTTTATCCTTAAAACGTTTGTCGGAATCAATAAATAGTGCCGTTTGCCCTTTTAGAATTGTCAAATCATCCCCAATATAATCGAAATGCAAAGCAGGTTTGCCAATGATATTTTGTGCATAGATTTTTTGCTCTGTAAAAAAAGTCATACAAGCAATGGTTTTATAACCATCATCAGAAAAAACAAAAGAATTTGGGTATTGTTGTTGAAGCGCTTCCGTTTCAATGACCAGTTCTTTCCATCCCACCCAAGTATCGTCGCTTTTAATAGGCACTAGGTAAAATAATACTTGAAGACTTACCAAAACATGAATCCCTGCAGAGATATATACTTGTAATTTGATGTTTTTCTTTTTGATAAAAATGGCAGCTAAGAGAACACCAGAAATATAAGATGGCATCATCCAGTTTAGTTTGACCCAATAAATTGGCGTCAACAAAAAGAAGCCTAAAAAAGTAGGGAGGAAGAAAGCCAACAAGAATAAAACCTTGTCCGAAGGCAGCTTGAATTTTGTAACGGCTTTTTTTATGTACTTGTAGAGTAGCGTAAAAAAGGCAATTAATAAAATGGGTAATAATAAAAATATTTGATGTCCAACGGCACCGAAAAAAAATTTAGGGTTTACCTGAAACTTAGAAATACTTCCTGTTCTATCAGAGGATTGGAATAAAAAGGATGCGAATTCATTTTGATAATTCCAATACCAAACCGGAAAGGTAACCATAACAGAAATGAGCAAGGATGCCCAAACCCAAGGAGATACTAATAATTTTCTGTATTTGGCAGAAAAAACTAGAAAAGCCAACAAACCTATTTGTAATAATAAGGCGGTGTATTTACTGTTAAAGGCAAGGCCCATGGCGATACCTCCCAAGATCCAATACATTTTTTTATTTTCAAAAATGGCCTTACTCAAACAAATCAGAGAAAGGGTCCAGAAAAGAATCAAGGGAACATCGGGTGTAGAATTGATGCTTAAAATGGAAATAAAAACCGTTGTAGATAATAGAACCAAAGCATTGTTGAGTTTTGCTTTGGAAAGAAAAATACTTCCTAGTTTATAAAAACTGAATAGGGTGATAGAGGTGATAAAAAAATCGGCGAATTTTACTACAAAAACCGACTTTCCAAAAATAGTTGTGAAAAATCGTAATATGTATCCAATCATTCCAGGATGATCAAAATAGGAAAGCGATAAGTTTTCTCCGTAAAAATGATAGTAAGCATCTTGAGGCATCAAGCCCATAAATGGCAAAAGAAAAAATCTAAAAAGTTGAAATCCTAATAGGATGCTTAAGGCTGGATATGATTTTAAAAATTCAGTTACTCTATTCATCTAAAAGTTCTGGTTTGATTTGTTTTGTGCGTTCGTAAGCTTTATCGGATCTCCATTCGTCTATTTTTGGGAAATTACCTGAAAGTAAAATTTCTGGCACGTCGGCTCCCTTGTAAGAGGCCGGTCTTGTATAAACTGGTGGAGACAATAAGTCGTCTTGAAAAGAATCTGTCAAAGCAGAAGTCTCATCTCCAAGCACTCCTGGAATCAATCTGATGATACTATCACACAATACAGCTGCTCCCAATTCTCCTCCGCTTAGTACATAATCTCCAATAGAAATTTCTTTGGTGATAAATAAATCACGAACACGTTGATCTACGCCCTTATAATGTCCACATAAAACAATAATATTCTCTTTTAAAGAAAGTGTGTTTGCAGTAGATTGATTCAAGATAGGAGCATCAGGTGTCATATAAATCACCTCGTCGTAATCTCTTTCGGCTTTTAATTTTGAGATACATTTGTCAATAGGCTCAATCATAAGAACCATACCTGCACCACCACCAAATTGATAATCGTCAATTTTATTGTACTTGTTTAAAGCAAAATCTCTAAGGTTGTGAAAATGCACTTCGGCCAATCCTTTTTCTTGTGCTCTTTTCAATATTGAATATTCAAATGGACTTTGAATTAATTCAGGTGATACTGTAATAATGTCAATTCTCATGTTGCAAATGTACTTAATTTGTTTTGAGTGTAAATTTTCATTTTTGCTAATTGCTAATTGCTAATTGCTAATTGCTAATTGTTAATTGCCAACATCCAACAGCTAATTGCTAATGGCCGACTTCGTCATTCGATCGTTTTCAAAAATGTCTTTTCTCAGTTCATTTTTTTTAAACCCAGTTGTTTTTAACATTTCTAAGGTTTCTTTTCCTAGATATTGATTGATTTCAAAAAACAAAATGCCGTTTTCTGAAAGGTGTTTTGTCGCAAGTGTGGCTATTTTTTTATAAAAGAGCAATGGATTGTCGTCAGAAACAAACAACGCAGAATGTGGTTCAAAAGACAAAACATTTTTTTGAATCTCTACTTTTTCTAATTCACGAATGTAAGGTGGATTGCTAATGATGATGTCATAAGTATCCGGCAAAACGTCTGTTTTTAAAATATCTTGTTGGATAAAATCCACAGCAACATTATTGTCTTTAGCGTTTTGTTTTGCTGTTTTTAAAGCCGACTCAGAAAAGTCAATTGCGGTTACTTTTGCAGTGGTTAAGTTTTTTGCCAAAGCAATGGCAATACATCCTGAGCCTGTTCCGATATCAAGGATTTTCAATTTTTTTCTGTCGTTCGCCTCTTGAATTACCCATGCAACCAATTCTTCCGTTTCTGGTCTAGGGATCAAAACATCTTTGTTTACCGTAAAATCAAGTCCGTAAAATTCTGTTTTATTGATGATGTGTTGAACTGGTTTTTCTGAGGCAAGTTCTTTCAATGCTTTCCTAAAAAACAATTCTGATGCTTGCTTTATCAATCGTTCTGAATCGAGCGCTTTGTCAACTCTAGACAGATTCAATTCAGATTCTGTTAATATATGATAGAAAGAATCAATTTCATTTACGGGATAAATGTTTTGTAATTCTGAATGAAAAAGTGATTTGAGTTGAGAAATTGTCATGCTGCAAAAATACAGGTTCGTTTTTAGAAATGGATGTCAGAAACATAAAAATTCTTAAGGCTGGTAAAATTGTAATACTCATGGAATCGACTTACTTTTGTTCCATGGAATTAGATGAGGTTTATATGAATCGTTGTATTCAATTGGCAGGGAAAGGACTTGGGTTTACAAGACCGAATCCTTCTGTGGGTTGTGTTGCTGTATATGATGGCAAAATAATCGGGGAGGGGTATACTAGGCCCTATGTAGGTTCACATGCTGAGGTGATTGCCATCAATTCTGTAAAAGATAAAAGTTTGTTAGAAAAAGCAACTTTATATGTTACCCTTGAGCCTTGTTCTCATTTTGGAAAAACACCACCTTGTGCGGATTATATTATAAAGCATAATATCCCCAAAGTAGTTATTGGCTGTGTAGATACTCATTCTGTTGTTGCCGGAAAAGGTATTGAACGATTGATTTCGAATGGTGTTGATGTTGTAGTTGGGGTGTTAGAAGAAAAATGTTGGGAGCAACACAAACGTTTTTTTACGGTACAAAATAAAAATAGACCTTATGTTATTTTAAAATGGGCCCAAACACAAGATGGTTTTGTAGCACCTAAACATAAAGATATCAACAGGCCTGTTTGGATTAGCAATGAAATTTCGCGCCAAATAGTACATAAATGGCGGTCAGAAGAATATGCGATATTGGTGGGTACAAATACCGCTTTGGCAGATAACCCCAAATTGGATGTGAGGTCATGGGGAGGAGAATCTCCTGTTAGAATAGTTTTGGATAGAACTTTACGTGTTCCAAAGGAAAATAACCTGCTTGATAGATCAATAAAAACAATTATATGCACAAGTGTTTCAGGTGATTTGTTACCAAAATCCGATGAATTGTTAATTTATGAGCAATTAAATTTCGAAAAAGATGTGGCAAAGCGACTATGTGACATTTTAATGAAACATAAAATTCAGTCCGTTATTATAGAGGGAGGAACTCAAACTATAAACTCTTTTATTGAAGAGGGAGTTTGGGATGAAGCAAGAGTGTTTTATGGTGAGAATAAATTCTATGAGGGCGTCAAAGCTCCTGTATTACCTGTTTCTTCAGAGGTTGTTTCTGATTTGAAAGGAACAGTATTGAAAGTTTTTAAAAACCTTTAAAGACTTTTTGTTTGATGGTAGATGTGTATAAAACCTTAGAAGAAGATTCGGAGGAGACCTTGTTTAAAGAAAATGGAAGCAAGTTTTTTGGATATGCTTTTCCTGTTACTAACGAAGAACAGGTAAAGAATGTTTTATTAGATATAAAAAAGAAACATCATGCTGCACGGCATTGGTGTTATGCCTATAAACTTGGTGTAGATCCGGTTAGATTTCGAGTCAATGATGATGGAGAACCTAGTAATTCCGCTGGTCAGCCGATATATGGATAAATTTTAGCGGCAGATGTTACCGATGTTTTGGTGGTGGTAGTGCGTTATTTTGGTGGCGTTAAATTAGGTGTTGGTGGATTGATTAGAGCGTATAAAGCTTCTGCGCAACTCACTTTGGAAAGCTCAAAAATTGTAGAGAAAACAATTGAAGAAAAATTAGAACTTACATTTCAGTACCAACATATGAACAAGGTAATGCGAGTGATAAAACAAAAAAGATTGACAGTGTTTTCTCAAGAATTGACAACAAGCTGCAAGCTGGTTTTGAGCATAAAAAAATCAGAGTTTTCGCAGGTTAAAAACGCGTTTGAAACATTGCATTTTTTAGCGGAAAAAAACTCTGATTTTTTTATTAAAATTAAATTTAGATAAGACTTTTAAAACTTATCTGTAATTTTATTAAGCAAGTTTTGTGGAATTTTTATGGGCCTGTTTTTTTTGGTGTCTACAAAAACCAAAACAGTTTCTCCAGTACTGATTTTTTTGTTCTCTGCATTGTAGATTTCGTATTCAAAAGTGATACGTGCTGTTGGTATTTCTTTTAGGATCGTTCTTAGTCTAACGGTATCATCAAATTTAGCAGGTTGGATAAATCTAGTATTAATGCTGTATACAGGAAGAATCAAGCCTTCTTCTTCCATTTTTTTGTAAGAAATTCCTAACTCATGAAGTAGTTCTAATCTTCCAATTTCAAAGTATTGAGCATAATTTCCATGATGGGCATAACCCATTTGATCTGTTTCAGCATATCGTATCTTAAACGATGTATTGTTTTCTATCATTTCAAAAATTTAAGTTGTTATTTTACGGAAAAAATAAATAAGAACCTATAGTGATTTCATTTTTTTATACTAAAAAATATTCACACTTTTGTATAACTGAAATGAGCGATGGGAACGTATCAATTTAGACAAGGATTAACTAAATATTTACTCTATTAAAACAATGACGAAAATAGCCACTACGGTTTGGGAGGAGTGTTTGTCTTTTATCGAAGACAATATCAAACCGCAAGCATACAAAACTTGGTTCGAACCGATTAAACCTATTCGCGTATCCGGAGAAGTTTTAACAGTGCAAGTACCTAGTAAATTTTTCTATGAATGGTTAGAAGAGCATTATATTAAATTACTTCGAGTTGCTCTTGTAAGAGAGTTAGGAAAAGATGCCAAATTGGTATACGAAGTAAAAATGGAAAATGCTTATAGTAGTAATAGTCCTCAAATTGTAAAAATCCCAAGTTCAAATAGAGCACCATTAAAAGCACAAAATGTTGCTGTACCTTTAGAATTAAAAAAACGTGAACTAAGAAATCCATTTGTGATTCCAGGTTTGCAAAAAGTAAAAATAGAATCTCAATTAAACCCTAATTACAACTTTCAAAGTTTCGTAGAGGGAGATTCAAACCGTTTGGCAAGATCAGCCGGAATGGCAGTAGCAAATAAACCTGGAGGAACTTCTTTCAACCCTCTGTTAATTTATGGAGGAGTAGGTTTAGGAAAAACACATTTAGCGCATGCGATCGGTGTTCAGATCAAAGATAAATACGCAGATAAAACTGTGTTGTATATCTCTTCTGAAAAATTCACACAGCAATACATAGATTCTGTAAAAGGAAATACAAGAAATGATTTTATTCATTTTTATCAAATGATCGATGTTTTGATCATTGATGATGTTCAGTTCTTATCAGGTAAGAAAGGAACACAGGATGTATTTTTCCATATATTCAATCATTTACACCAAAATGGAAAACAGGTAATTCTTACTTCTGATAAGGCGCCTGTTGATATGCAAGATATTGAGCAACGTTTATTGTCTCGTTTCAAATGGGGATTGTCGGCAGAATTGCAAACTCCTGACTTTGAAACTAGAATTTCAATCCTTCAAAACAAATTGTTTAGAGATGGTGTTGAGATGCCAGATGAAATTGTTGAGTATGTTGCCAAAAACATCAAGTCAAATGTAAGAGAACTGGAAGGTGTGTTGATCTCTATGATTGCTCAGGCTTCCTTTAATAAAAAAGAATTTACAATGACCTTGGTAAAACAAATTGTAGATAAATTTGTTAAAAATACCAAGCGTGAGGTTTCTATAGATTACATCCAAAAAGTAGTTTCAAAGTATTTTGATATGGATGTTGCTACATTGCAATCTAAAACTAGAAAACGTCATATTGTGCAAGCTAGACAATTGGCAATGTATTTTGCAAAGAGAATGACTAAATCTTCTTTGGCTAGTATCGGTTCTCAAATTGGAAAAAGAGATCATGCTACTGTATTACATGCTTGTAAAACTGTTGACAATCTAACGGAAACAGATAAGCAGTTTAAAAAATACGTGGAGGATTTGACAAACAAATTAACTTTCTAACGAATGCTCAAAGTTTTGATGGTGTGTTTGGGGAATATTTGTAGATCCCCTTTGGCTGAAGGAATCCTTAAGTCTAAAATAGATACAAATCAAATTTTTGTCGATTCTGCGGGTACAGGAGCGTATCATGTTGGGAACTTACCAGATATAAGGTCTATTGAAGTGGCCAAAAAGCATCAATTAGATATTACCGACCAAAGAGCACGTGCTTTTTCTTCAGCTGATTTTGATCAGTTTGATTATATTTATGTAATGGATGCGTCCAATTACAGCAATGTTTTGAAACTTGCGGTCAATGAAGTACAAAAATCAAAAGTTAAAATGATTTTAGAAGAGCTAGAGCCCGGTTCAGGCATTGAAGTGCCAGATCCTTACTATGGTGGAGATGGAGGTTTTGAGCATGTGTATCAACTATTAGATGAGAGTTGTACGGTGATTGCAGAAAAACTAACGAATTAAATTACAGGAAGATGGGAATAGGGAAGTTGTATTTAATACCTACTACGTTAGGAGAAAATGAGCCTTTAGAGGTGATGCCAATTTCTGTGAAAAAGGTTGTTGAAGAATTGGATTACTTTATTGTTGAAAATGAAAAATCAGCACGTAGGTTTATCAAGAAACTAACTCCTAAAAAATCACAACCTGACCTAAAAATTATGTTAGTTGACAAATATGCTAGTGCTTTAGAAGTACAGCATTATTTAGATATTTGTAAAGAGGGAGTCTCTGTTGGCTTGTTGTCAGAAGCAGGTGTTCCAGCAATTGCAGATCCGGGTGCTGATGTTGTAAAATTAGCGCATCAACAAGGAGTTCAGGTGGTTCCGTTGGTTGGACCTTCTTCTATATTAATGGCGATGATGAGTTCAGGAATGAACGGTCAGAATTTTGCTTTCAATGGTTATTTGTCCATTGATAAGGGAGATAGAAAACGTGAGTTGAAATTGTTAGAGAAAATTTCTAAAGATAGAGGGCAATCTCAAATTTTTATTGAAACACCTTATAGAAATGAAAAAATGTTTGATGACTTGAAGTCGGCATTACACCCTGAAACAAGAGTTTGTATTGCAGCAGATATCACCTTGAGTTCTGAGTATATCAAAACGTATTCTATAAAAGAATGGTCTAGAGTAAAACCAGATCTACACAAAAGACCGGCCATTTTTATCATTCAAAGATAATAGGAATTATCCCAGCGTTGGTAGTCTGTTTTTTTCAATATTAGAAGTGTCGTAACCTCTAAACTTGTACATATACTGTTCGATACTGGTACCAAAACCATCTTCAAAATGAAAAGCTCCGTTAGAACGTAAAAATTTCTTTACATTTCCGGCTCCAGCTAAATGTGCAGCTGCTAATATCCCAGATTCAGTAATTACGATTCCATTGATTTTTTTACCGACAGAACGTTGTATGTCTTTCCTAAGAATCCATTTATTAACCTTACAGTAAGCAATAAAAGCTTTTTCCTGAAGTTCTAGGTTTGTAAGAAACGCTTTGGTGTCCGTAATTTCAAAACGGGCTAAGGTTCCTTTGGCGAATTGATATTTACCTAAATAGCCAAAAGTATTTACTACCTGGTATTTACCTCCTGATTCTTTAAATGCCAATGCTTCTTTAAAGTGATAAAAGCCATTATTGTTATAAGGACCTTTGAAATCATTTGAAACACTGATTTCTTTTAAATTGAAAATTTCATTCTCATTAAAAGAAATTTTGGAATAGCTATCGTTGGTGTTAAATGTGAAAACCACAATCGCTAAAACAAAACTTAAAAAAAACTTATTTTTGATAGATTCCAAACGAAATATATTTTCTGTCTCAATTTGTTTTTTGAAGCGGTAAATATACACCTTTTAATTTGTATGTAAGTAAACAAGAAATTAAGGTAAAATCAATAATAAATCCAGTGTCCTTTAATCTTTCCATTGCTAGTAAATTCAATAGCTGGAGCAGGGATTTTTATAAAGTTTAAAGTAGTGAAAACAGTGTTTAAAAATTTATTTTTGGTTTTGATTTTTGTCAGATCTATGTCAAAAGATGCGTAAAACTGTCGATAACGTGTAGAAGTTTCCAATTCATGTCCAGGATAACTTGACAACATTCCCTCTGCTCCATAACCAAAGGCTATATTCAACCATTTAGGGAATTTACTTTCTTTAGCAAAAGACCAAACATTCGCGGAAAGCCAATAGGTTTGTCCGTTATAATCTTTTAGGGCTTGTTGAAGTACATTTTCTCCTAATATGTTTGGATTAAGTTCTGCATATTGTGTTTGATGGAAAGAATATTTAAATGAAATTCGTTGTTCATCCCAACCTAATTCCTGACCAATTAAAAGTGCTGTTCCAGCGGCGTTGGCAACCAAATCTCCCGGGGATGCTCCCCATTCACTGGAAAAACCATCCAATACCTCGATTGCCGTTAAGAATACAAAACCAATGGGAGCCCCATATAATAATTGATCTCTTTTACTGGCTCCTGCCCAATCCATGGCAGACATACTAAGTCGTCCTAGCTGATAGGCTGAAAAGGCATGACCTACTTTGTCCATTTGTAGCCAGGCACCATTGTCATTGATAAAATGAAATTTAGACCGAGGATAATCGGCATACCAAAGTTGGTTCAAACCTACAATCGCTGTAGTGGCTAGAGCTGCTTCTGTAATATAAACTCCTTTAAGTCTAGGTTTGTTTAGGGTATCGGATTTGGTGAAAAAGGAATACTTTTCTTGTGCTTTGCCCGAGGTTAGGAAAACGAATAGACACAAAACTAAAAGTAGATTCTTAGAATTCAAAAAAATGCTTTTTGTAAAAATAAGAAATTATCTAACGGTTTACTCCCTGTTTAGAAAGCCATTGTTGGTATTTTCTTGCATTTCGGTTATGCTCACTTAAAGATTTGGCAAAAGAATGCTTACCAAAATCCTCTATACTAGCACACATATAATAATAGTTGTGTTTTTTAGGGTTAAGTACTGCATCTATTGATGAGATATCGGGCATTCCAATAGGCCCTGGCGGGATGCCTCTATTCTTATAGGTGTTGTAAGGAGAATCTATACTTAGATCTTTGGTAAGCACTCTTTTTACTTCAAAATCCTGTCCATGTTTTTCCTTCAACGCAAAAATAACAGTGGGATCTGATTGCAAAGCCCATTTATGATGGTATCTGTTTAGGTATAAACCTGCGACAGTAGGTCTTTCCGGGATGTGTGCTGTTTCTTTTTGAACTATGGCAGCCAAAGAGATTACTTCAATCGGACTAAGGTTTTGGGATTTTGCTTTTTGAAGTCGATTGTTGGTGTTCCAAAAGCGTTTGTACTCTTTCAGCATTTTTTTTCTAAAGGCCTCGGCACTTGTGTTCCAGTATACTTGATAGCTGTTCGGAATATACATGGCAAGCGCAGTCTTTGTATTGAAGTTGTTTTGTTTTAAAAATTCTGGATCCTTAAACGCTTTGAGTAAAGAAATAGAATCCGCTTCAATTTGGATTGCAATACGACCTGCTAAGTTTTCTAACTGGTGTTGATTGTTGAAACTCAATTTTACCGGAGTTTGTTTACCACTGCGTAATAAATTGACTAGTTTATTGTTGTTCGCAGCCGCTTTTATCGAGTATTGTCCCGATTTTATATTCGTAGCATATTTTTTTTTGTTTGCCACCCATTCAAAACTTTCTACATCTTCTAGATAAGGAGTTAAAATTGTTTTCAGCTCTTCTATAGAAGTTCCTGTAGGAATTTGGATAAGTGCATCTTTCTTAACATTGGTTCCGTATATTTTAGAATAATAATTAAAAGAAATGATCGCTAGTATCGCAATGATAAGGATGCCTCCTATAAGTGTGGTTTTTTTATTCATGGTTTCCAGATATGGAATGTATTAGTTGAAAGGTAGCTTCGTCATAAAATTGATGGTCGTAATATATCCAATCTTTTTTTACGCCGATGTTTTTAAATTTAAATTTTTTAAACAAACTTAGACTGCTGCTATTGTCAGTAGTGATATTGGCGTATAATTGATGCAGGTTGAGGTAGTGAAATCCGTAAGAAATAATCATTTGTAGAGCTTCTGAGGCGATACCTATATTTTGAAATTTTTCTAATACTAAAATTCCGATTCCAGCCCTTTTATGAAATGCATCAAAGTCAAATAAATCAATCATCCCAACAGGGATTTTCAATTCTTTGTGTTCAATGACAAAACGAGCTTGCTTGGCTTCGTAAATATCTTGATGCGCGTTAGCAATGTAATTTTTTAGAATGTGTTTAGAAAAAGGAACTTGTGTCCCGCTAACCTTCCAGTTGGATTCATCATTTTCTGTATCATACAAAAACTGAAGATCCTCAGGTTCTAAAGGACGTAAGTTGATTTTATTACCTTTTAAGGTTTTCATTCTAAAAAATTCAATTACTGCTCAAAGTTCCCTTTAAAAACAAATTTTGCAGGTCCTTTAAGAAATACATCATGAAAAGAATTTTCTTTTTTATCAAAAGAAACTTCCAATTCTCCACCTTCAACCAATAGTTTGATTTGGTTGCTTTGTGTAATGTTTTGTTCAAACATAGCAATGGCCACAGCAGTTACACCGGTACCACAAGCTAAAGTTTCGTCTTCAACACCACGCTCATAAGTTCTAACTCTAAAAGTAGTATCATCAATGGCTTCAGCAAAATTTACGTTGGTCCCTTCTTGAAAATAGGGAGCACCATTTCTAATGGCTTTTCCATTGGCATACACATCATATTCGCCAATATTTTCAACTAATTGTACATGGTGCGGAGATCCTGTGTTTAAAAAAGCATATTGCTCATTGATTTGGATATCTTCAACATCAATCATTTGTAGGTTTACCAATCCGTTTTCTATGCTTGCATGGTGCAAACCATCTACGGCATCAAAAGTAGTGGTGTTTTCAATCACACCTAGGTCATGCGCAAAGGCAACTAAACAACGTCCACCATTACCACACATGGTACTTTCGTTCCCATCAGCGTTATAATAAACCATCGTAAAATCATACTTGTCAGAGGGATTTAATAGAATAAGTCCATCTGCACCAACACCAAAGCGACGATCACATAATTTGTGTATCAATTCTGTGTCATCTTGTTTGAAATGCAAATCTCGATTATCGATTATTACAAAATCATTTCCGGTTCCTTGGTATTTATAAAAAGGTAAATTCATTACTGTATATTTTGCTATGCAAAGTTACACAATATTATAAAAGTTGAAGAATTAGCTTAAGAATTTAAACAAGAAAGTCGTTAACTGTTTGATATGCCAATTTTACATTGTTCGGCACATTTTTCTCCGTCAATCGCTGCAGAAATAATTCCTCCAGCATAGCCAGCTCCTTCACCACATGGATACAAACCTTTGATTTGAGGATGCTCTAAAGTATAATGATCTCTAGGAATTCTAATCGGAGATGAGGTACGAGATTCTGGTGCATGTACAACCGCATCATTGGTTAAATAACCACGCATGGATTTATCAAACTGTTTGAATCCTTCTTGTAATGTTTTGTGAATAAACGATGGAAATACTTTTCCTAATTCCACAGAGGTAATACCAGGCTGGTAACTTGTTTTAGGAATATCATTAGATAATTTTCCTTTTGTGAAATCGGCCAAACGTTGCGCAGGAACCTTTTGAGTTTCTCCTCCTAAACGCCAGGCATGTTGTTCAATTTTCTTTTGAAACTCCATGGCAGCCAAAGGGCCGTATTGTTGAAATTCTTTAAAATCTTCCAATCTCAGTTCAACCGCAATTCCGGAATTTGAGGTAGGTTGATCTCTTTTGGAAGGTGACCATCCGTTGGTAACCACTTCACCTGGGCTTGTTGCGCAGGGAGCAATGATTCCACCAGGACACATACAGAAAGAATAGACACCTCTTCCTTTTACTTGCTTTACGATACTGTAAGGAGCAGGAGGTAAGTACTCACTTCTTATATCACATTTGTATTGAATACTATCAATCAAACTCTGCGGGTGTTCAACGCGAACCCCTAGTGCAAAAGGTTTGGCTTCAATTAAAATATTTTTTTGGTGTAGCAATTCAAAAATATCACGAGCAGAATGACCCGTTGCTAGGATCAGTTTTTTTGCTTTTATGGTCGTCCCATCTTGTAGTGTAACACCATTTATTTCATTTTCTTTTAGTAAGATATCAGAAACTTTGGCTTCAAATCGGACTTCTCCACCATTTGCAATAATGGCATCGCGCATGCTGGCAATGATTTTTGGCAATTTATTAGTTCCGATGTGAGGATGTGCGTCAATTAGAATATTTTTTGTGGCACCAAAGGCAACCAATAGTTTTAATATAGCATTGACATCACCCCTTTTTTTAGAGCGAGTATATAGTTTTCCATCAGAATACGTACCGGCTCCCCCTTCACCAAAACAATAATTAGAGTCCTCATCTACGATGTGTAATTTATTGATGGCGGCAAGATCTCTTCTTCGAGCTCTCACATCTTTTCCTCTTTCAAGTACAATAGGTTTTAACCCCTTTTCAATCAGTTTTAATGCCGCGAACAATCCTGCAGACCCAGCTCCAACAACCAGAACCTCTTCTTGTGTGCTACAATTTTGGTAGTCTGGTAAATTAGGGAGTGCTTCTAAAAATTCTTCGTGTATATAAACAGCAACTTTTAAGTTTATTTTAATTGCCTTTTGTCTTGCATCAATGGACTTTTTAAGAATTTCAACATGTTTGATATCGTCAGTAGATACCTTTAACTTATAAGAAACCTCTTTTTTTAACAACCACTCAGTTGCTGCTACTTTTGGTTTTACTTGAAGTTGTAATTCTTTGGGCATAGTGCAGTAAGATTTCAGGAAATTGAAGGATTTCTATTTAAAGAAATACCAAACAAAACCAAATTTGATTTTAAAGTCCGTATATGGTTTGCTAGGAGCAGAGTAATAGTAATTGTTTTTTGTCAACTGCATTAAGTTTTCAAAAGTAAAGTACAATTTCGTTCTTCTGATTTGTGCATTGATAAATGCATCAAAGATCGGTTTTCCACCAATTAGTTCCGTTGTTTGTAAGGTGAATTCTCCTAACAAAGGGTTGAAATTATTGGCGTGGTATGCATTGAAATATTTACCTGTGATTCCCGTTTGTAAAAACAATGATTTTTTTTCGAAGAATACTTTAGAAAAATAAAATGTACTTCGGATTACGGCATCTGGTAACTTGTAAACTTTTGCTCCACTGGTAACTTGTTGGTAAATAAAATCAGTATCTAAGGCAAAATAACCAAATTTTAATTCGTTATGAGCTCTTACTTTAAAGTAATTTACAGTTTCTCCATGTTGCTGCGGACTGGACTGTGCTTCTTCATTAAAATAAGCATAGTTTTCTATTTGTGTTATCGCGGCAGAAGCTTGAACCCATTTTGTAGCGAAATCAAAATTTAAGGTTCTTGTGTTGATGTTTTTAAAGTCATTAAACCAGTTGTAATCCACAAAATTACTTTGGAAAAGTAAATAATTGGCATTTGGGGATTTAGAGTTGAATAAAATAGAACTCGACAGTTTAAAGTTTTTGGTATTTCTAAAAGCCGCTTCAACAAATAAATTGTTACCGGTGATACTTCCAACAATATTAGTAGAGGCACTGGCATTCAAATGAAATGCTTTAAAAGAGGCTTTCCAATCTGCTCCAACGGAAATCGCATCATTCTTGATTTGATTCGGAATGACTCCAGTATCCGTATTAACCACTTTTTTATAACCCTGATAATAATAATGATAACCGGCAAGTACTCTAAATTTCCCCAGTAAATATGGACTTGTAAAATCTACATAGGCTTTGTTGTCCATCGATTTAAATGACGTAAGATCATTTGTTTCTGTAGAGAAGTAGTCTCCAAAATATTCGGTACTCGTAGGTTTTAAAAAATTAAATTGTTTGGTCTCATAATTAAAAATATGCCCAAGTTTTACATTAGACATCTTTTTAGGAATGGTGTCCTTGGTGGTAAACAATTTAAAATTATGGTCGATGAAATATCTTTTTCCAGTCAATACACTTTCGGCATCTTCCATGTTTACATCCAAACGCCCACGGTCACTGTATTCAGAATTATTCGATTCGAAATCTGCTTTTCTTTCGTCTACAATTCCACCATTTTCTTGGTTAAGTGTTCTTTGGTTGGTGTTATGAAAACGAATTCTATACCGATCATTTTTTGTCTTATAAGAAACAGTTCCTGTGAAGTTTTTAAAACTACTCAAAGAATTTCTGTATGCACCTAAAGAACGCAATCCTACATACCCTAAAGAAACGTTTAAATTTTCTGTTAGATTGATGGCGATTTTGGAATCTAAAACCTGTCCTTGTTCAATCCCATTTCTGTACATGATTTCAGTGGTAGGAGTAGGGACTTGATAATAAACTACATCTTCAACCTGTTTGTAACCAATATTTCTTGGTGTCTGTCCCATACTTGGAACAATTTCTTGGTTATTAAAATCATTAGTCAATTCAGTAAAAACTTGTCCTTGATTTTGAAAAGCATGTGTGCCAAACATGTCTTTTCTCATGAAGTTCATTTTGTATTGACTAGCGATACTCAAGGTAGTATCCAAAACAACCGTGTCTTTGGCATGGTTGATAATTTTATACAACAAATAATCTGCTTTACCAGATTCAGGGTCCACCTTTGCTCCCTCATCCTCCTCGTTTTTACGAGCTGCTAAAGGACGGGCTTTTTTTTCGGTGAAATCATTTAAATTATAGATTTCAGGTTCTTTAATACTGTCTTTTTCCTGTGCATAAAGGCAAATTGAAAAAAATAATGAAAGTACAGTAAGTAAAAACTTTTTCATAGGTTTTGTAGGTGGTATTACCTGAAAAATAAATCCAATATATAAAAAATGTTAGAGGCAAAGGTAATTTATTTATTCAGAAAGTATAGCTTTTATAAGTTTGAAAATTCTTCTTTTTTTTGATCAAAAACATGGGGTATATGCTTGGATGCTAAATGCGATGTTTTATTTTTACCATCGATTAATTTTTAGAACTATGGCGTTAAAATTAAAGCATACAAATTTTAAGTTAGAAGCAGGAACGGATGAGGCGGGTCGTGGTTGTTTGGCTGGACCTGTGGTTGCAGCTGCTGTTATATTGCCCACAGATTTTAGCCATCCCTTATTAAATGATTCCAAAAAATTAACAGAAAAACAGCGTCAAGTATTACGACCTATAATAGAGGAGAAGGCTTTGTGTTTTGGTGTTGGTGTGGTGCACGAAAAGGAAATAGATAAAATAAACATATTGCAAGCTTCTATTTTAGCGATGCATAAATCCATAGATGCCTTAGATAAAACTCCAGAATTTATCTCAGTGGATGGGAATAAATTCAATGCCTATAAAAAAGTGCCTCATGAAACCATTGTAAAAGGAGATGGTAAATATTTAAATATTGCTGCAGCATCGGTATTGGCAAAAACTTACAGAGATGATTTTATGGAAAAATTAGATGCTGAATTTCCGGTTTACAACTGGAAAAAAAATAAAGGCTACCCTACAAAAGAACACAGGAAAGGAATTGCAACAAATGGCAGTTGTAAATACCATCGAAAAACGTTTCGTTTATTGCCTAAGGAGGAATCCTAGTAAAAATGGGGCTTTACTTATTAAAAAAAGTAAAAAATGAAGAATATATTGTGTTATTTGAGACATATGTATTCCTCTTAAAAACAAAATCTCTTTATTTTTGTAATATGTTTAATTTTTTTTGATAACTAATGTTGATTTTAGTATCAATTAGCTGAATACAATTTGGAGAGGTTGTTGAAAGCACAAACAAGATGCCCAATTTATTTTGGGCATTTTTTGTTTTACGCATTTTGTGCTTTCTAAGAATTTAATAGCAATGCATTCAATGCGATAATTTCTTGAGCTTCCTTTACATCATGCACTCTTAAAATTTGACTTCCTTTTTGTAAGGCAATTGTATTAGCATAGGTTGTCGCATTTAACGCCTCTTTTGCCGAAATGTCTAATGGTTTGTATAGCATAGATTTTCTTGAGATACCGGTGAGTATTGGACATTCCAATGCATGAAATAAATCTAAGTTTCTCAATAGTTCATAATTATGGGAAACGGTTTTACCAAAACCAAAGCCCAAATCAATGATAATATCATTCAGTCCCATTTTTTTTAGTTCGCTCGTTTTCTTTGAAAAATCTAAAATAAGATCCTCAGTAATATTATTGTATTGCGGGTTGTCCTGCATATTTTGAGGGGTACCTTGCATATGCATTATGATATACGGCACCTGTAGCTCCACCGCAGTGGTAAACATATTGGGATCAGCGCTTCCACCAGAAATGTCATTGATAATCGCAGCGCCAGCTTCTATACATTTTTTAGCAACCTTACTTCTAAAAGTATCAACAGATAATAAAACCTCAGGAAAATGTGCTACTAAAAGTTTTATGATTGGAACGATTCTATTGAGTTCCTCTTCTTCAGAAATATGGGTAGCACCTGGACGAGAAGAATAAGCTCCTACATCAATAAAAGTAGCACCTTCTGAAAGCATTTTTTCCACCTGTTTCAAAATACTTTTTTCATCGTTGTATTTTCCACCGTCAAAAAAAGAATCTGGAGTGATGTTTAGGATTCCCATTATTTTAGGAAAATCTAAGTCTATGAGTTTGCCTTTACAATTGATTGTCGCCATAATTTATTTTTGAAAATCATCTTTGAAAGCTTGTTGATGTAACTGTTAGAACTTTAAAAATGATTTATGAGGGATTTCTCCTAAAATTTTATAATTTCGTTTGCTATAAATAGCGCTAGAAATTCCGTGAATTTTATGGGCGAAATTTACAATATTATTTTCAATCTTTCTTATGCAAAACACATCTAAACAATACGATGCTATCATCGCAACCTGTAGTACTTTATTCGAAAATAAAATGACTGATTATGGAAGCGCATGGCGAATTTTACGTTTATCATCTTTAACAGATCAAATTTTTATCAAAGCACAAAGAATTCGTCAGTTACAAGAAAATGAGGTTAGAAAAGTAGATGAAGGGGAGGTATCTGAATTTATTGGAATCATCAATTATTCTATTATGGCTTTGATTCAATTGGAAAAAGGGATTGCGCAACAGCCAGACTTGGAAACACCAGAAGCTGTGGCTTTGTACAAGAAGCATATTGATATTACCAAAAGTTTGATGGAGAATAAAAACCATGACTATGGGGAGGCTTGGAGAGATATGCGCGTAAGTTCGCTAACGGATTTGATTTTACAAAAATTATTGCGTGTCAAGCAAATTGAGGACAATAAAGGAAAAACTATTGTGTCAGAAGGGTTGGATGCCAACTATCAAGATATGATCAATTATGCCATTTTTGCAATGATTCATTTAGGGCAAGCAAAATAAACTTCAAACTAAAAAAAATGAAAGGAATTCTAATTTTTATTGCAAGGATCTTAGTATCCTTTACATTTTTATATTCAGGTTTTGTAAAATTGGTAGATCCTTTAGGGTCGTCTTATAAATTTGAAGAATATTTTGGAGCCGACGTGCTCAACCTTGAGTTTTTAATTCCATTTGCATTGCCATTTTCAATTTTATTGATTTTGGTTGAAATTATGTTGGGGCTTACTTTGCTATTAGGATACAAACCAAAAATTACGGTCTGGAGTTTGTTAGCAATCAATACCCTGTTTTTGTTTTTAACTTGGTATTCCGCCTATTATAATAAGGTAACCGATTGTGGATGTTTTGGTGACGCTTTGAAATTAAGTCCATGGGATACTTTTTACAAAAATGTCATTCTCCTTGTGTTGATGTTGCCGCTGCTTTTAAACACAAGTACCATCAGTTCTGTGTTTAGTGATAAAATCATGCGCAATATTTCTATCGCGAGTTTAGGGATATTTATTTACATCACTTATTTTGTTTTGGCGCATCTACCAATTATCGATTTTAGAGCCTATGCTATCGGTAAAAATATTCAAGAAGGAATGGAGTATCAGGACGGTAGTGACGAATTACCTCCGGTACATGACTTCTTCCTTGAATCTGAAACGGATGACTTAACAGATCAAATATTAAACTCAGAAAAAGCGATGTTGATTGTTAGTTATGAGATAGAACAAGGAAATGCGCAAGGCTTTGAAGAGATAAGAGAAATGGCTACGAAGGCTATAGAGAAAGGGTATATGGTATACGGAGTATCGGCCTCTTCTTCTGAGGCGATACAAGAAGTGATGCATCGTCATGAATTGCCTTTTGAGTTCTTGTTTTGTGATGGAACTACACTTAAAACCATTATAAGAGCTAATCCTGGTGTGGTAACTTTAGAGAAAGGAACTGTGGTAGAAAAATGGAATTGGCTTGATGCCTCTACTGTTTTTGAATAGAGAAACAAAAAAGAGCTTATAAAAAAAGCGATACCGTTGGGTATCGCTTTTTTGTTCTCAACTAATTAAATTATTTTACAATAACTTTTATTTTCATGGTGTTTGAGTGACCTGGGAAGGTACTTACCAACCAGTATTGACCGGCACGTTTTGGTACCTCAAAAAATATTTTCTCAGAAGATTCTGGACCAACAATTCCTGTATGTTATAATACATCTGGAGAGTTCGGTACATAAACTTATATTTAGGAGCATCTAACCCTAGAGCCAAGGCAGCTTCACCTAATGCATTTGGTATATCTACACCCAGTTTTGCGAATACCACATTGTGTAACATGTCGTCACCATTGATAAAATTCAGCTCAATTTTAGCATTTCTCGCGATAGTAATTTCTTTGATGTCGAATTTCATTCCCGGTTTAGTACCGATGGTGATTTTTCTATCTGGACCATATGTCCAAGTAAACGGCATTTCATTGGTTCTTTTTTTTTGTTTGATTTCGTTGCTTTTCTTTGGCATTTCGGGCATCGCAGGGGAATTCAAAACACTACCAGGTACTTCGTTTAGAGAGTAATAGGCAGCATTGTGCAATAACTTTTCTCCAGAACTAGCTTTTACCCCTTGTGCTTTTAGTTGGTGAATGTACCCCAAGCGCATTCCATGTACCATCAGTTTCACTGTTTTTCTATCTTCAGAAACCGTAGTTTTATGAATCATTGCCTTTTGGTTGTCTTCAATCGGACTTCCATGGAATGCCTACTTTTATAGTTACAGTTAAAACGGCTCATAAATGAATATATTTGAATTATGAGTAACCCGTTGTGCATTTAGGTTATATTAATTTTAAGATTATTAATATTTCGTTCAAAATGAAATTTATTAATAAATTGTATGATAGTCATTGCGGTAATTTTAGCCAGTATTCTAGTTTTAAAACCGTC
>Ga0209223_10002003_pt1 | contig 21219 bp, 18 predicted proteins | sample COG_06_FD_184750 | JGI IMG/M metagenome (GOLD analysis project Ga0209223, IMG submission 184750) | Pelagic Microbial community sample from North Sea - COGITO 998_met_06 (SPAdes) (version 2) | ecosystem: Environmental > Aquatic > Marine > Neritic zone/Coastal water | place: Helgoland, sampling...
CTCCCCTGCACGCCAGTCGAATGTGCGAAAAATTAGGCATTAATTCTTTTTTAATCCCAGAAGGCGCTGGCGTAGGATCGGCTATTGGCTTTTTATATGCACCATTTAGTTTTGAAGCAACGCGTACTTATTATACAAAACTTTCCAATTTTAACGCAGCATTAACGAAAAAGATTTTCAATAGTCTAGAATATGAAGCAATACAATTTGTAAAGACGTGCAAAGCAAATGCGCATATTACATCTGAATTTAAAGCATATATGAGATATAAAGGTCAAGGCTGGGAAATTCCCGTTACTTTAAGTAAAAAAAATGCACTTTTACCAACTGCCAAAGTGCTAAAAAAACTTTTTGAAACGGAATATCGAAAGGTTTTTGGTCGTTCTGTTGATGGCATTGATATAGAAGTCACTATGTGGTCTGTAAATTCATTTACTCCACTAAAAAAAATAAATCAAATCCATACTCCATCAAATAAAACAACACCAAAAACTGAGTCTAGAAGATTAATTTTTGATTCTAAAATCAGTAAAAATGTCTCGGCAAAAGTAATTTCAAGGAAAAACCTAAAGATAGGCGATCAAATAAAAGGACCTGCAATAATCTCAGAAGATGAGACCACTGTAGTAGTAAGTTCAGACTTTATGGCGATGGTAGGTTCAGATAAATGCCTGACAATAATTAAAAAATCGCAAAAAAGTAGAGGGATTCATGAGTCCAAAATCTAGTAATATCAGTAAACAAGTGATGTGGAATAGACTCATTTCCGTCGTTGAAGAGCAGGCACAGGCATTGGTTCGAACAGCATTTTCAACATCTGTTAGAGAAGCAGGTGACCTTTCAGCCGGGATATATAATTCTCAGGGTGAAATGCTTGCTCAGGCAGTCACAGGAACCCCCGGTCACGTCAATGCAATGGCTGACTCCGTGGCACATTTTATCAAGCATATTGGAAAAGAAAACTTTTGTGTTGGGGATGTATATCTTACAAACGATCCCTGGATGGGGACTGGTCACTTGCACGATATAACTGTCGTAACGCCTAATTTTAAAAATAGTAAGTTTATAGGTTTTTTTGCATGTACTGCGCATATAGTCGACATTGGTGGCCGCGGTTTTGGTGCTGACGCTAATTCTATTTACGAAGAAGGTCTCTATATTCCAATAATGAAGTTTATTGATAAAGGTAAAGTCAACAAAACTCTAATACAGATAATAAAGGCAAATGTTCGCGAACCTGATCAGCTAACTGGTGATCTATTCGCTTTGGCTGCGTGTAACGAAATTGGTCAGCGAAGACTTCTGGATATGATGCAAGAGTTTAAAATTAATAATTTAAAATCAATTAGTAACTTTATTCTTGAAAAGTCCTATCGGGCCACCGTTGAAAAAATTAGTAAATTACCAAAAGAAAGTGCGTTGGGCTTAATGACTATTGATGGATACGATTCACCGATAACAATTCAAATTAAAGTTACAATTTATGATAAAAAAATAGTATGTGATTTCACAGGAACCTCGCCAGTCGATAAAAAGGGTATTAATGTTCCATTGGTTTATACAAAAGCATATACTTGCTTTGCGCTTAAATGTGCTGTTGCTCCAAATATACCCAATAATGCAGCGTCATTATTGCCATTTGAAACTTACGCGCCAGATAACTCAATAGTAAATGCCGTTCATCCGGCTCCCGTTGCTCTTCGACATGTAATTGGACATTTTATTCCTGACACAATTTTCAATGCGCTTAACAAAATATTACCAAATAGCGTACCAGCAGAGGGTGCAGGCACACTTTGTAACTTTCAGGTCTCCACTTACCCTGAAAAAAATACCCCTTTGGCCCTTGATAAATTAAGAGCCGAAGTTCTTACATTTAACTCTGGGGGGTCAGGTGCAAGACCAACCAGTGACGGCCTTAATGCTACAGCTTTTCCATCAGGCGTTATGACAATGCCTGTTGAAGCCACTGAAAATACGGGTCCAATCATTATATGGAGAAAAGAATTAAGACCAGATAGTGGCGGAGTTGGTGAGTTTCGAGGTGGGCTTGGCCAATTTATGGAGGTAGGGGTGGCTGTGGGTCATGAATTTGATTTTCAAGCAATGTTTGACAGAGTTGATCACCAAGCAAGAGGGCTGAAAGGCGGTGGGCCCGGAGCACCAACTCTAATAAGTCAAGATGATGGAACAAAAATGAAAGGTAAAGGTAAGCAATTTGTTCCCTCAGGAAGAAAAGTTATGTTGGCCTTTCCTGGTGGAGGTGGTTTTGGAAACGCTTTAAAAAGAGGTAAACCTTCAGTAAAAAAGGATTTACGACTAGGCTACATATCAAAAAAATCGGCGAAAATAAATTATGGCTTATCTGACGCTGATATAAATGAAACCCTCCGTGAAAAAAAAACGTTTAAATAAAACTATGGAAAGCACAGAAAAGCCCCACAAAAACTCTTATGATGTTATAATTATTGGAGGTGCTATCTATGGATCAGCAATAGCTTGGTTTTTATCAAACAATTCAAATTTTGACGGTAAAATACTTGTTATAGAAAAAGATCCTTCATATGAGTTTAGCTCCACCGCACGAACAAACAGCTGTATTAGACAGCAATTTTCAACAAAAATTAATATTCAAATATCACAATTTGGAGCCGATTATATAAATAACTTCCGTACACATATGAATGGCGATCCAGACATTCCAATTCTAAGTATCCAAAACTTTGGATATATGTATCTCGCAAACACAAAAGAATTTGCAAAAATTCTCTGGGAGAATCAAAAAATACAAGCCTCTGAAAATGCTGGAACAAAATATATGTCAGCTAAAGAGATATCATATGATTATCCATTCTATAACGTTGAAGACATTGTAGCAGGAAACCATAATTTAAAGAATGAAGGCTATTTTGATGGTAATACAATTTTTAGTTGGTGGAAGAAATCTGCAAAAAAGAACAAAGTCGAGTACATAAAGAATGAAGTTTGTTCAATGAATCTTAATGAGTCTAAAACCAACGTAAATTCTATAGTTTTAAAATCAGGTGAAGTGATAGTATGCGATAAAGTTATAAATTCAGCTGGACCTTACGCATCAAAAGTCTCTCTCATGGCAGGAATTGAAATTCCCGTCGAACCAAGGAAGCGTTATTCTTTTGTTTTTAAAGCCGAAAAGCCACTAGATCGAGATTTGCCTTTAACCGTTGACCCTTCCGGGGTAACTATGAGATCTGATGGACAATATTATCTTGCTGGCTGTCCACCGGATTACGATCCTGCAGTAGATTATCAGGACTTCACGATTGATTGCTCAATATGGGAGAACAAAGTTTGGCCTAAAGTGGCACATAGGATTCCACAATTTGAGTCTATCCGGCTTATCAATAGCTGGGTAGGTCACTATGCGTATAATGTGCTAGATCAGAATGCCATCGTTGGCTATCATTCAAATGTGAGGAATCTTATTTTTGCCAATGGATTTTCCGGACATGGTTTTCAACAGTCTCCGGCGATAGGACGGGGCATTGCTGAACTTATTACATACAACGAATTTAGGTCTTTGGATCTATCACCATTTCGATTTTCTAGGATTGAAGCTAATGAACCTTTCATTGAGACTGCTATAATTTAAAGTAAGATGCGGCTCGAAAGTACCACTTACTGGCAAATATTTAATTAAATATCTTTTTAACTGCCAATACCTTTTTGAATCCTCTATACAAGACAGAAATTTAATAAAACAAAGAGAACAGTATGAATGATTCTTTAAAATCTACTTCATCGTATATTTCAAGTGATATGAAAATCGACGGCCACATTGAGTCAAAGGGTACGATCCTAATTAGTGGAAAAGTCGCTGGTAATGTCAAAGCAAATAGCCTTACTTTAGAAACAAGTGGGGTTATTTCTGGTAACGTTAGAGCTACGGACACAGAACTAATGGGGTCTCAAAAAGGAAATATTTCGTCAAAAAGATTAGCAATTCTCGATGGTGCAAAGCTTCGAGGAAATATAGTTTGCGAAGAATTAATTGTTGAACATGGTTCGGATATTATTGGAAAAATTAATGCTTTGAAGAAGCCTTAATCGTTTTTTTATGGTTTCATTTACGCGAAGAATGACAAATCTAATCTACCAGAAGCTTATTGTGACTAATTAAGCCAATTAGTGTAAAAGGTCTGGATTTATAAGTACTATAAATAATCTATTTCCTTCACCACTCCTTAAACTACGCTAAGTTGCAGTATTATGCCGTATCTATCGTTATCCAGTTGTCACAACTCCCCCATCTACAGCCAATAATTGGCCAGTAATGCTTTTACTGGAGTCCGAGGCGAGAAATAAAACACTATCCACAATATCGTCTGGCACGAGTAAATCCTTTAAGCATTGTCTTTTTACGTGTTCATTCAATAGATCAGGAGTCACCCACTTTTCTTTTTGTTTTTCTGTCATTACCCAACCCGGGGCTATCGCATTGACTCGAATTTTATGAACGCCAAATTCTCGAGCTAGAGCACGTGTCATTCCATTAATACCAGAATTGGCCGTGACATAGCTAGGGTATCCAGAGTTCCCCATCATATACGATATTGAGCTCATATTTATAATAGTTCCACTCAGGGCCTCAACCATTCCGGGTAGAACTTTTTGAGCAGAGAAGAAATATGCTTTCAGATTTAGAGATTGTGAATTATCCCAGAATTGTTCTGAAACTTCTAAAGTCGAATGTCTTGCATCGTTGGCTGCATTATTCACTAAAACAGATATTGGCCCATTTTTCTGTGAAGACTCGTCAATAGCTTTATTTAGAGCTGGCACATCTGAAATATCACACTTAATAAAATGAGGTCTGTTCTGATAATTTTTTTCCATATTATCACAAAATTCACTGGCATCTGAGCGTTGGATAAAAGAAACATTTGAACCTTGCGCAAGAAAAGCTTCCGTTATGGCTGCACCAATACCAGCTCCACCCCCTGTTATGAAAACTGATTTTTTCGCCAAATCATAAAATGATACACGCTTTTTTATCATAAATATTTCCTCAATAATAATTTTCTACATTAAACTTAGCCCGTTTTGAGGCTTTCAATAAAGACACCGCCTGGTTTCAAATAACCAAATGGATTTGCTTGAATCTTAGGCGAGTAATTAAACCAGAACCGTTCTTTTTAAGTAACGCGTACCCTGACACCGATGGGCAACCCAACAAATTCGATTCTTGCATTTTTAATCGTGTGTCCTTGCATTACTGAACTTATCACAAATAAGCATATCAGGATGTTCGTCAATCACCCTACGAGGCGGTGTGGCAGTTGAAGATCCAAGAACAACCTTCAGTCTCTAGTTTCTGAGAATTCCTATTATTTCATCAAGCCATTGAAAAAATAACTTGTCGGGGCGCGGCTCTAATTAAGCCCAAGCAAATTCATTTATTCTTACCCAATTAATACCCAAATCTGACATTGCCTTGGCATCTTCTACCCAAAACGATTTATCCCATTGCTCAGGGTAATAGCAGACACCAAGAGTTCGCTTCATTACATTTCCCTAACCTAAACTAGAATCACGAGCTTTATCAAAAGATATCACAAGACTTTTTGCTTTTTCTGATACTTTTCTCGCTGTATCTCCCCTTTTATACAACGATGATCCAATACCAAAACCTGTAATGCCAACCCTAAACCAATCTAGGAAATTATTCTCGTCAACCCCACCCACAGCATATGATTGAATCCTTTCAGGAAGAACTGCCCTAATAGATCTGTAACCTGCTGGCCGGATGAGAAAGGCTGGGAAAAATTTTAGGCCATCAGCTCCATTATCTAATGCAGAAAAACACTCCGATGGCGAAAAAACTCCTGGAAATGACAAAAGCCCTTTTGATTTTGTTTCCTTGATGACGTCAATGTTGCAGTTTGGAGAAACAATAATTTTTCCACCACAATTATAAACCTCCTGAACTTGACTTGAGTGCACTACGGTTCCTGCCCCAAAAGTAATCTCAGTTCCAAACGACCGAACCATTAGCTCTATACTTTCCAATGCACTTGGAGAATTTAGAGGTACTTCAATTATAGTTATTCCACTCTCAATTAATACTTCGGCTATAGAGCAAGCCTCATCTGGCCTAATTCCTCGAAGAATTGCTATCAATTCTCTCATACCGACACTGCTTTTTTTTCAAAATTATAAATAGCTTTTAACCCGTCCAGCGATGCATTCTTCTCGTAATATCGTTCTACAGAGATACCTTGGGCCCTAAGTGCAACCTCATAAGCTACTGATATTGTATCTTCACCTAAAACGTATACTTTTTCTCCAAGCCAATATGGACGACTTCCAGACAGCTCTAAACCAATAAGATAGCCAGACAGCCGATTTCGTGCCGCTACTTCTGCTAAATTATTTAAAATGAATTCCCCCCTCAAACTAAATAACTTGGTTGCTAGAAGCTTGTTATCTGTCATTATTTCGTTAACGGAAGCTTTAAAAGTGGTTTCGTCCCATCCTGATTCTGCGACTGAATGTTTCAAAATAGATCGCTCAGACAAAAACGAAAACAATTCGCCTGTCATAAAAGTTTGAAAACTAATAATTTCACCTGCTGATACACGAACCCATTTAGTGTGAGTTCCAGGCAAACAAATGATACCATCAAATCGACTATTTTTGTTGAGAATTCCTTTAATCTGTGTTTCTTCACCTCGCATTATATCAGCTGGTTTATATTGCTTCAGGCCTGGCAAAATTTTTACTAAAATTCTCGAATCTTGACATTGGACATTCACCGCATCTCTTAATTCAGGAGGCTTGCATGGAACAGGTAGATACGGTGCCTCTTTCCATCCTTGTCGTGATCCCGCCATGCCACAGATCAAGACCATTGTCTTTTTTCTTGGGTTAAGAAACTGATCTAACTCACTTATTAATGTGTTCTCATAAGAGTTTTGATCCAAATTAATCATTCCCAAGGGCTTATTTGCATAATGAACAACTTTATTTGACGAAAGAACCCAACACCTTAAATTTGATGTTCCCCAATCCACCGCCACCCAATCTGCATAAATTTTACTTACTTTAGTCATCTTACTCTCTATTATTTTTTCAAATTTCAAAACTGTTTAGACTATTTGGAAAATTACCATTAAGTAACGTTAATTTGACTGATGATCAAATAATTCTCGTATAAATTAAGGCCAATAGAGTTTTTAGTGATGATACACCTGTGGATACCTTATTAAAAGAAAATAAACATTTTTTTTGACAAGGATTCTTGAAAAAGGTATTTCTAACTTTTAATGCGATGGTTAGAAAAATGGTTTGTAATGAAGCCCTTAAAAGTAAATTCAAACGATATTGAGTCTTTCGAAAGAGATGGAGTCGTCCTAATAAAAGGTCTATTCTCAGGGTTTATAGATCAAATCACTACTGGTATTGACAAAAATTTGTCTAACCCTGGAAAATATGCGGCCGAAAACCTCACAGATGGTGAAGTAGGTCGATTTTTTGATGACTACTGCAATTGGCAAAATATACCCGAATTCAAAAACACAATTTTTAACTCTTCCGTTGGCTATGTCGCGGCCCAACTTATGAGATCGAATAAAGTTCAACTTTTTCATGAACACGTATTAGTGAAAGAACCAGGAACAATAAAACCTACTCCTTGGCACCAAGACAGCCCATACTATTTTGTTGATGGTTCACAAACTGTCAGCTTTTGGTCCCCCATGGATAAAGTGACAACTGCATCGCTAAGGTGCGTTGCAGGATCACACAAATGGCAAAAGCCAGTTCTTCCCACAAAATGGCTAAACGAAGATAGTTTTTATGAAAGTTCTAATAATTTTAGAACTGTACCAGATCCAGACTTAGAAAAAATGAACGTGCTCGAATGGGAGATGAACCCAGGTGATGCGGTCGCTTTTAATTTTAAGGTTCTTCATGGCGCACGTGGAAACACAAGTTCGCAGAGGCGTCGAGCTTTTTCTTTACGCCTTATCGGAGATGACGCTACGTTTATAGAAAGACCTGGGATAACATCGCCACCTTTCCCAAATCATGGTATGACGTCAGGACAAAAGCTTAGAGAAGACTGGTTTCCAATAATATTTTCACAATAAGTTCTAATCACTTTCTATTGACAGCCGAAGCATTGGTAACCTACATCTTGCTCAAAAGGGATAATTAGTGGGATTTATTTACATAAGCTTTCTGGCAATAATTCAGGGTATTACAGAGTTCCTGCCCATATCATCATCTGGCCACTTGCTCCTAGTAGCTCAGTTATTTGATAGGCCAGAGAATAATCTTCAAATAGATGTGGCCGTTCACTTTGGAACACTTATCGCCGTAGTTTTATTCTACAGAAGGGACCTTTATTTTCTAATTTCGGGAATTTATGAAAATATTAAGCTAAACTTTAATCATAAAGACGCCATTTTTTTTCGTCTGCTTGTAATTGCGACACTGCCCGTGGTGCTTGCCGGTCTTGTCCTTGAGACAACGGGCCTTATTCATGAACTACGATCATTAAGAGTTGTAGGGTGTGGTATGGTTATTTTTGGGGTCATACTGTATCTTGCAGACAAATACGGCTCTAAAAATCGGCTCAAAAGTGATTGGACACAGAAGGATGCTTTGATAATGGGTGTTTGGCAAGCTCTTGCTTTGATACCAGGAACATCACGCTCAGGAAATACAATGTCAGGAGGCTTATTCCAAGGATTCTCTCGGGTCTCTTGTATCAATCTATCAATGATAATGTCTATTCCAACAATATTAGCATCAACATTATTGCTATCATTTGATGTGATAAAAGTAGATTTTAAAAATTCTAATGCCACTGTTTTGTTGTCGGCGTCATTAATGTCATTTTTGGCTGCAATCATAGTACTTAACTTCTTAGTTCGCTTTGTGAAAAACTACAGCTTCACGCCGTTTGTTATTTACCGCGTAATTTTAGGTACTCTAATTGTTTACCTCTCATATTAATAATTTAATCATCTTAAATTGTCGCAGCAAGGGAATCTTGCATTTAGAGCTTCCCTGAAGTAAAAATATTGTTTGAAAAGTAAAATTACGCTTAAATAATTCATTTTAAGACTAAATCTGAGACTAAAAAGATACTGTGGATTATTAACTCGGCTAACTGCCAAATTTGAACTTAAGAAAATATGTATTACGTAACAGTTAAATATTAAAGATTTAAAGTGTATTATGCCAGTGAGGACTCAAATGAAGTCAACAATATTACCTAGAGAAAAATATAATTCGGGTTTATACGACCCGGCAAATGAGCACGATGCGTGTGGTTTAGGTTTCATAGCCAATTTTAAGGGTAAAAAATCACATAAAATAGTTCAAGATGGAATTAAAATTCTTGAAAACCTTGAGCATAGAGGTGCAACAGGGGCTGATCCTTTAATGGGTGATGGTGCTGGCATGTTAGTGCAAATTCCACATGATTTCTTTTTAGACGAATGTAAAAAAATTGGATTTAATATTCCAAATGCTGGCCAATATAGTCTAGGGTTTTTCTTTACTCCAAGAGAAAAAAAAGCTCAGAAATTAATAAAAAAAGAGATTGAAAAAATAGCAGCGGCAGCGGGTCAACCCATTATAGGATGGCGCTCCGTGCCAACAGATAATTCGATGTTATCCCAAGACCCAGAAATTCTCTCGGCAGAGCCTATACACTGGCAAGGTTTTTTTGCAAAACCTAATGGTCTGACAGACGAGGCGTTTGAACGACAGATTTACATTTTACGACGATCAATATCTAACTCAGTCAGAAAGAAAATAAGTCAAAAAGAAGATTTTTATCCTGTATCGATGTCGTCAAGAACAGTAGTGTATAAAGGTATGTTTTTAGCAGACCAACTTGCACCCTACTACAAAGATCTAACAGATGCTCGCTTTGTGTCTGCTTTAGCGATGGTACATCAAAGGTTCTCAACAAACACCTTTCCATCCTGGAGACTGGCCCATCCATATAGAATGGTAGCGCATAATGGAGAGATAAATACTAAGCGAGGTAACGTCAATTGGATGGCAGCACGGCAGGCCACATTATCTTCACCTCTTTTTGGAAACGATATAAATAAAATATGGCCAGTCTCATACGAGGGAGAATCTGATACAGCTTGCTTTGACAATGCGTTAGAGCTTCTTTGTCAAGGAGGCTACTCCGTTCCACATGCAATGATGATGATGATACCCGAAGCTTGGGCAGGCAACCCACTAATGGAAGCTCAAAGAAGAGCATTTTATGAATACCACGCCTCAATGATGGAACCTTGGGACGGACCTGCTGCCATTACTTTCACTGATGGAAAAAAAATCGGAGCAACCCTTGATAGGAACGGTTTAAGGCCTGCTCGTTACTTTGTTTTAGACGACGATACTGTTGTACTTGCATCTGAGGCAGGTACACTAGCGGTCGATGATAAAAAAGTGGTGGAAAAGTGGCGCCTGCAACCAGGTAAAATGTTACTTATCGATTTGGAGAAAGGTACTATTGTCTCCGATGAAGAAATCAAAACTGAGTTATCCCAAAAACACCCCTATAACGATTGGGTTCAAGAGACTCAGATTGTGCTTGAGGACTTAAAGGGCAATCGATCATCCCCAAGAAAGTACACTGGCGATGACTTAATGAATGGCCAAAAAGCATTTGGTTATACTCAAGAAGATATAAAAATTCTGATGACTCCAATGGCTACAACGGGACAAGAAGCATTGGGTTCAATGGGAACTGATACCCCAATCTCAGCGATGTCCAACAAAGCAAAACTACTGTACACATATTTCAAACAAAACTTTGCTCAAGTAACTAATCCTCCAATCGACCCTATCAGAGAAGAGTCTGTTATGAGTTTGGTTTCTTTTATTGGACCAAGACCAAACCTTTTTGATATGGAACACTTGTCGACACGGAAACGATTAGAAGTAAGACAACCTATTCTTAGAAATTCAGACCTACAAAAAATACGTGATATCAGTGATATTGGGGATAATCACTTTGTTTCGAAAGTGTTAGATACAACATTTAATATAGAGAGAGGCCCAGAAGGGATGGAGGGTGCAATCAACCGTCTGTGCGAACGCGCTGAAGCTTCTGTATTAAGTGGTGACAATATTATAATACTATCAGATCGGCAGTTTAGCTCTCAAAGAATAGCAATACCAATGCTATTGGCTACTGCAGCAACTCACCATTACCTTATTAAGAAAGGTCTCCGAACGTCGGTTGGCCTTGTTGTTGAATCTGCCGAACCACGCGAAGTGCATCACTTTGCAGTGTTAGCAGGGTACGGAGCAGAGGCTATTAATCCTTATCTCGCATTTGAAACTTTAGCAGAAATGCACTTAAAAAATTACTTTCCAAAAGAAGTGGATGAAAAAGAGGTAGTAAAGCGTTATGTCAAATCCATTGATAAGGGACTACTCAAGGTTATGTCGAAAATGGGTATTTCAACTTATCAATCTTATTGTGGTGCACAAATTTTTGATGCATTGGGCCTATCAAGTGACTTTGTAGATAGATATTTTTCTGGAACCACAACCCAAATTGAAGGAGTTGGTTTAGATGAGATTTCCAAAGAAACTTTTACTAGGCATAACGATGCGTACAGTGATGTTCCAATACTTCAGCATGCCTTAGAAGTTGGTGGTGATTATGCTTTGAGACAGAGAGGGGAGATACACGCGTGGACGTCAGATGAAGTAACAAATCTTCAACACGCCGTTCGTGGAAATAACCAAGATAACTATAAGGCTTACGCAGAATCAATTAATAATCATCACGAGCGACTATTGACCATAAGAGGTCTTTTTCGATTAAAGAAATCGTCAGAAACTGGTAGAGCAGCAATATCAATTGAGGATGTCGAGCCAGCCGTAGAAATAGTGAAACGATTCTCGACTGGTGCAATGTCATACGGCTCTATTTCCGCCGAAGCCCATGAAAATCTTGCTATTGCAATGAATAGAATAGGCGGAAAATCAAATACTGGTGAAGGTGGTGAAGAAGTGGAGAGGTTCACGCCATTGGTTAATGGAGACAGTAAAAGATCTGCAATTAAACAGGTCGCCTCAGGAAGATTTGGGGTAACAACTGAATATCTTGTAAACTCTGATATGATACAAATTAAAATGGCACAGGGCGCTAAACCTGGAGAAGGTGGCCAACTTCCTGGTCATAAAGTTGATGCTGTGATTGCAAAAGTAAGGCATTCGACGCAAGGTGTAGGCCTTATTTCACCTCCACCACACCATGATATTTATTCCATTGAGGATCTGGCTCAATTAATATACGACCTTAAAAATGTTAATCCAGAATCCGCAGTTTCTGTAAAACTTGTTTCAGAAGTAGGCGTTGGAACAGTAGCAGCCGGGGTAGCTAAAGCTCGAGCTGATCACGTGACAATTTCAGGAATGGAGGGAGGTACTGGGGCCAGCCCTCTGACGTCAATAAAACATGCTGGATCACCCTGGGAAATGGGACTTGCAGAAACTCACCAAACACTCGTTAAAAATAAGTTGCGCTCTCGTATTGCCGTTCAAGTAGATGGTGGCCTTCGAACTGGCAGAGACGTTGTAATCGGTGCTCTTTTAGGTGCAGATGAGTTTGGATTTGCGACAGCACCCCTAGTTGCATCGGGCTGCATAATGATGAGAAAATGCCACCTTAACACTTGTCCCGTTGGTGTGGCAACTCAAGATCCTGTTTTAAGAAAGCGTTTCACTGGTCAACCAGAACACGTTATCAATTTCTTTTTCTTTGTTGCTGAAGAAGTAAGAGAACTGATGGCAGAATTAGGGTTTTCTAATTTAAATGATATGATAGGTCAGCTCGACGTACTTGATCAAGATAGAGCTATAAACCATTGGAAAGCACGTGGTTTGGATTTTAAAAACTTATTTTATAAAGAAGCGACAGACGAAAGTATACCAGTTTATCATTGTGAAACACAAAATCATCACATCGAAGATGTACTTGATCGCCAGCTTATTAGTAAATCTCAGCCTGCACTTCTAAGACAAGAAAATGTTACGATTAGTATGCCAATTTCAAATTTTAATCGATCCACAGGAGCCATGCTTTCTGGAGAATTAGTGCGTCGTTACGGTCACTCTGGACTTCCTGACAATACTATTCATGTAAAATTTACTGGTACGACAGGTCAAGCTTTTGGTGCTTGGGTATGTAAAGGAGTCACCCTCGAAGTCGAGGGTGAAGCAAATGATTATGTTGGTAAAGGTTTATCCGGAGGAAAATTAATAGTTTATCCTTCTAAAAACGCCGCAAAAATTGACCCTACTCAATCAATTATAGCAGGAAATACTATTCTCTATGGTGCCGTACAGGGAGAATGTTACCTTAGAGGGGTGGCCGGAGAACGATTTGCTGTAAGAAACTCCGGAGCAACTGCCGTAGTAGAGGGAGTTGGTGATCATGGGTGTGAATACATGACTGGCGGTGTGGTTGCAGTCCTCGGCTACACTGGTAGAAATTTTGCTGCCGGAATGTCTGGTGGAATAGCTTATGTTTTGGACGAAGATGGCTCATTTCCAAATCGATGTAACTTAGCAATGGTAGAGTTAGAACCTGTCCCTGAGGAAGACGATTTAATGGAATCAGAACATCACCATGGCGGAGATATCGAACATCATGGAAGAGTTGATGTGTCAAAAGATATGACACGGCATGATGATGAAAGGTTGAGACAATTGATCAAGAACCATTTCAAATATACGGGTTCAACAAGGGCTTTTGAAATTCTAAAAAATTGGGAATATTATAGACCAAAGTTTGTTAAGGTTATGCCTACTGAATACCGAAGGGCATTAACTGAAATTGCAGAGCAACAGCGTGCATCTGGAGCTGCTGCATGATAATAACATTGTATTTTATGGAGTAAGTTTATGGGGAAAGTAACTGGGTTTTTAGAGTTAGATCGTCAAGATCGTAAATATCGGCCAGCATCTGATCGCATTCGAAATTTTAAAGAATTCGTAATTCCTCTTCCTGATCAGACATTGATGGATCAGGCCGGCCGTTGTATGGATTGTGGAATACCTTTTTGTCACGATGTTAAAGGGATGAAAGGTTGTCCAGTAAACAATCAAATACCTGACTGGAACGATCTAGTTTATCGAGGTGATTGGGAACGAGCCAACCTTGACTTACACTCTACCAATAATTTTCCAGAATTTACTGGGCGCATTTGTCCAGCTCCTTGTGAGGCCTCGTGCACATTAAATATTATAGATAATCCTGTGACTATAAAATCAATTGAGTGCGCTATAGTAGATAAAGCTTGGGAGAATGGCTGGATTCAACCACAAATCAATAATATCAAAACTGGTAAAAAGATTGCCGTTATTGGGTCAGGACCAGCTGGTATGGCAGCATCCCAACAACTAGCACGCTCTGGACATAATGTTCATTTATATGAAAAAAATAAGAAGTTTGGTGGATTACTTCGTTATGGAATTCCAGATTTCAAAATGGAAAAATCACATATAGATAGACGTATTGAGCAAATGGAGTGTGAAGGTATTACTTTTCATAATAATTGCAAAGTGGGGGAAGATGTAGGGATAAATGAGTTGGTTAATGACTATGATGCTATAATATTATCTGGAGGGGCGGAGAATCCAAGAGATCTTCCGATTGAAGGAAGAAATCTAGACGGTGTCCATTTGGCTATGGATTTCTTACCTCAACAAAACCGTAGAATTGGCGGTGAGCATATAGAAAATATAGATCCCATTATCGCAACAAATAAGCACGTGATTGTTATAGGGGGGGGCGATACTGGTTCTGATTGCATCGGAACCTCTATACGCCAAGGGGCTCTATCAGTCACTCAATTGGAAATACTACCAACTCCACCAGACAAAGAAAATAAGCTGTCAACCTGGCCCAATTGGCCCTTAAAAATGAGAACGTCATCTAGCCAAGAAGAAGGTGCTAATAGAGAATTCTCAGTTTTAACTCAAAAATTTGAAGGTTCTAATGGAAACCTTAAATCTCTAAAATGCATCCGAGTGAACCAGAAATTTGAACCATTGGCTAACTCTGAATTCAATCTAAAAGCAGATCTAGTATTATTGGCTCTGGGTTTTGTTTCTCCCATAATTGATAACCTAACCTTAGATTTAGATATCAAAAGAGACAAAAAAAATAATATTCAGGCTAATGACAATAATTACAAAACTAGCCATGAAAAAATCTGGGTTGCAGGAGATATGCGCCGCGGTCAATCTTTGGTCGTTTGGGCTATAAGAGAAGGAAGACAATGTGCTCACGAAGTTGACAAGGCACTAATGGGTCATAGTAACTTAGCAAAATAAACCAGTTCTAATTAGGTTTTTTTGCAGATATCGTGATATCATTATACTGACCGTATGGTCGAAATGAATATAGATATAAAGGAATAATCGTATCCACGTTCTGTGGCTTTATATCTAAAACTTTAAAAGAGCTCTCTTTATCAGAAACTATGTTATCGCATTTCAGTTGTTGTACATTGTCTACTGTAAATGGTGGCTTCACCATTCCAAAGCTTGCCTTATTGATTATACTAAAAACACTTGCAATTAAATTGGCCGGTCCAAATGGAATACTTAAGAGAAAGCGCTTCTTGCGAATTACTACAAGCATTCTTGCAATCATTTCTTTTAAACTCATTATCTCAGGTCCACCAAGTTCAAAAACACCCGTAAGGATTGAATCTGCAAGAACTTTTTCAACCACCATTGCGACATCATCGACATAAACGGGCTGAAACCTAGTATTCGCTCCAATTAAAGGAAGAATTAAGCTATACCCCGCAATAGCAGCATACCTATTAAAAAATCTATCCTCGTGCCCAAATATTAATGATGGCCGTAAAATTACAGTATTTGAAAAATTCTCAAGAACTTTTTCTTCTCCCTTAGCCTTTGAACTTGAATAAGTACTATTTGAGGATTTGTTCACACCAAGCGAGGAAACATGAATAAATTGTTTAACATCAAGTTTATTTAGAAGCATGGCTAGCATCTCCGGCCAATCAACATAATATTTCTTAAGCTTTTTATTAGACGTTTCATTTAACAACCCAGCCACAGCATTTATAACAACTGTCGAACCATTTATGCATCTGGAAACTTCTACTGAATCAAATATTGAACATTTAAAAATGTCTACTTGGCCAACTTCACCATAAGTCTTGAGAAAAATTGCCTTGTTTGGACTTCTAACTGCTACTCTTACTCTCCACCCACTTTTTACTAATCGACGCACAATGTATTTTCCAACGAACCCAGATCCACCAAAGACTGTGGCTATTGGTGAACTAGAATTTAAATTTTTATTCATGGACACTCTCTAAAATACTAATCAGATTGATATAATATACTTTTTGATTTTTAAAAACATATTGTGAGATCACGTTATGCGATATTACTTGTATTTGAAATAGATTAAACCTGATTAAAACACAAAACTTCACTGATTATTGAAAAGATTGATGTTCTACTAAATCAAAGCTATAATCTATAGGTTAATAGTTTTATACTGAAAGTATAAAAATAAGAAAACATTTGCAATCAACCAAAAACAGGGTGTTTCGAATTTTAAGGATGTTTGAAAATGACTAACTATTTATATGATAGTGATCTTCCTGACAATTTAGATTTAGGTTCTATTATAGCAGTTGATACAGAGACAATGGGACTTAATCCAAGCAGAGATAGGTTATGCTTAGTACAAATTTCTTCTGGAGATGGAGACGCCCACCTAGTCCAGATCTCTAAAGATCAAATACTTGCCCCCAATTTATGTAAAATACTTAGTAATCCAGATGTATTAAAAATATTTCATTTTGGAAGATTTGATATTGCAGTAATATTTATTAGATTTAACGTGTTATGTAATTCTGTTTACTGCACAAAAATTGCTTCAAAATTAGTTCGGACATTTACAGAAAGGCATGGCTTAAAAAATATTTTGCAAGATTTAATTTCTGTCGATGTTTCTAAGCAACAACAAAGTTCTGATTGGGGCAGGCCAATTCTTACTCAAGCTCAAATTGATTATGCAGCATCAGATGTTTTGTACCTACACAAACTAAAGCACGAACTAGATATTAGACTCAGCCGGGAAAATAGGACCGATATTGCACAAGCTTGCTTTGAGTTTTTACCCAAAAGAGCACAACTCGATATTCTAGGATGGCCAAATCATGACATTTTTGCTCACACATAGAATGTTCTGTAATTTGGAGGGTTGTTTTTAGCCTCCGATTTTAAAAACGTTGTAGCTATTAAAAACTGATTATACTTTTTTAGAGATACAGTATTATGGTTAAGATATTATGATCAATTATTCAAAAATTGTCGTTTTTTTCAAGTTTTTTTTTCTAATTACAGCAATCTCAATTCTTGGTATCTTGTTTATTGTGTCACCACCAGATGATTTTGGTGAACCAGTTCTGGTATCAACACTTGGGTTCGATAAAAATATAACTTATCAAATAATTGGGGCAAAACTAAGGGGTGCCTCAGAGGAAGGACATCGATTTGATTTTAAAGCTGATTCTATTGACCCTAATCAAATAGATCCAAAAAACTTTTTGTTGACTAACATAAATGGAACAATTTCTATTTTTGAAAAAGATGAATATACTGTATCTGCAAAAAAAGCTTATATAAGTATGAATAAAGAGTTCATAAACTTAACTGGTGACCTTACTATTATTACAAAAAGCGGTATAACTGGAAAAAGTGAGAATATTCGTGTAGACTGGAAATCAGTAGATTTAATTATTTCAAGTGAGGTTAAGATAAACACACCCTTAGGACTAATCTACGGAGGAACCATGAAGATTTCAAATGCTAATTTATCAGACAATAATCATACATATTTTCATTTTGGCAAAGGTGTAAAATTAATATATTCGCCACATCGATCAGTAAAGAGTGAATAATGGTAAAACTATTTTTTACTATAATAGCGTCATTTATTTTTTCTCTTACAGGCTTTATTCAGTTATGTTTCTCAGAGACAACCGTTGGTCTTGAAGCTTTTCGTATAAACCCAAAAAGTGAGATTGAAATCACCTCTCAGTCAATGATATTTAATAGCAAAACTAATGTAACTGAATTTTTTACAGACGTTATTGTTAAGTATGGACAGTTAAAATTGTCCGCTCAAAGCCTAACTGTTTCACAATCAAAGACGATAAATAGTTACTCACATCTTAAATTATTTGCTACTGGACCAGTAACAATAAATAATCAGAAAAATTTAATTCGTGGTGACCAGGCAACTTTTCTAGAAGAAAATCAGGAGTTCACCATCAACGGTAATGTAAGTCTTTTACAAGAAAATAATACAATCTTTGGTGATCAATTGGTACTTAACCTAAAGGACGGTATAGCTAAAATTAGCGGATCAGTCAGAACTACCATTGCACCTGCAGGAAAGAGTATAAAATGAATACTAACAAAATATCTTCGCTAACTTTAAAAGAAGGGTCAGCCGGTCTTAAAGTAAAAAACCTCAGAAAAAGTTTCAAATCAAAACCTATTTTAAGAGATATTAACTTAACTTTATCCAGAGGGGAGGTCGTAGCGTTACTCGGACCAAATGGCGCAGGTAAGACGACTTGTTTTTATTCAATTGCAGGTCTCATAAGTCCAGATTCCGGTACAATAGAAATCGATGGAAAGGATGTAACTAGCTTGCCGATGTATCGACGAGCACACATAGGAATTGGTTATTTACCTCAGGAGGCTTCTATCTTTAGGGGATTGACAGTAGAGGGTAACCTTAACGCAGTATTAGAAATCTCAATAAAGGACCATGCTGAACGAAGGAAAAAATTAGATGCTTTACTAGCAGAATTTTCAATTGCTCATATCAGACAAGCATCTGCAATTTCTTTATCTGGTGGGGAACGGCGACGTGTTGAAATCGCTCGTTGCTTAGCTAGCCAACCCAAATATATTTTGTTGGATGAACCGTTTGCTGGTGTGGATCCAATCGCAGTGAATGAGATACGATCGTTGGTATCTCATTTAAGAAATAGAGATATTGGAGTCTTAATTACTGATCATAATGTACGTGAAACTCTTGAAATCATTGACCGCGCTTATATCCTCCACGACGGTAATGTCTTAATGAGTGGAACTCCAGAAGAAGTAGTCCAGGATACGAATGTACGCCATGTATACCTTGGAGACAACTACCGAGCTTAATTTTTTGAAACAAAAATATTTAAATAATCAAGAACTAAAATCACTGGAGCACGTTTTTAATGAATATTCATATAAATGGCAAACAAATAGATATTGGAGCATCTCTTAGTTCGCACGTTAACCTAAAGATTACTGACCTAACCTCAAAATATTCCATTTCAGCAACCGAGGTTACAGCTACATTTTCAAGGGATCGTTATGAATTTTTATGTCATATTTCAGTACATATCTCTACAGGCATGACAGCTCAATCTAAGGGAAAAGCAAATGATGTATATGCCAGTTTTGAGAACTCACTAGAAAAAATAGCTAAGCAATTAAGAAGATATAAGAGGCGCCTAAAAGATCATCACATAAATAGAAAAGAACCAATAGAGTTTATTGATGCAAATTCTTATGTTATTTCGTCTCATATTGAAGAAGGTGATTCTAATCAAACAGAATCGCTTAAACCACTAATAATTGCAGAAATGCAGACAAAAATTCCAACTCTGTCTGTAGGTGAGGCCGTTATGCAAATGGAGCTAACAGGTTCTAACTTTTTGATTTTTAATAATTCTTTACACAAAAAGATCAACTTAGTTCACGTCAGGGAAGATGGTAATATAGGATGGGTTGATCCTGAGCACAGTAAATAATATAAACATGGTTTTCATTGTAATTTAGGGTGGTAATGCTTATTTCCGAAATCATAACTCAAAAATTGGTGTTATCGTTGAATAACATCTCTAGCAAGAAGCGTTTATTCCAAGAAATTGCAACGCATATGGCTGTGGACTCTTCTGTCAATCCTGAAACTATCGTAACTGCTCTACAAGATCGGGAGCAACTAGGTCCCACTGGGATGGGAAAAGGAATTGCAATTCCTCACGCTAGAATCGACAATATTTCAAGTATAAAGGGAATGTTTATAAGACTCGAAAAACCAATAAATTTTGATTCATTGGATAAAAAGAAGGTAGATCTTATATTTTCAATACTAGCGCCAATTGATAGTGGGGTTGATCATTTAAAGGCTCTTGCAAAGGTGTCGAGGCTCTTACGTGACCAAAACATATGCTCCAAGTTAAGATCAACAGCCGATATAACAGCCCTATATTCAATATTGACGCAAGATTGGGATATTAAGGCTGCTTAAAGTGAAAATATTAAATATTTTTAATTAAATTATCAAAAATTTGTATAAATTTTGATTAAGATGGTTGTATCAATAAATCAGGCTACCTATATATCTTTAGAAATCATTATAATTAAGTGTTATAATTCAGTGAAAGGGACCATAATGGCAAAAGTTATAGGAATAGATTTAGGTACAACAAACTCATGTGTTGCAATAATGGATGGGTCTGCTGCTAAAGTAGTAGAAAATTCAGAGGGTGCAAGAACAACTCCATCAATTGTTGGCTTTACAGATGAAGAGCGGTTAGTCGGCCAATCTGCTAAACGACAAGCCGTTACAAATCCTACGAATACACTCTTCGCCGTTAAACGATTAATTGGACGAAGAATAGACGATCCATTAGTAAACAAAGATAAAAAAATGGTGCCGTTTGAAATTATTGATGGTGGCAATGGAGATGCTTGGGTAGAAGCCAAAGATGAAAAATACTCTCCAAGTCAAGTCTCTGCTTTTATTCTTCAAAAAATGAAAGAAACAGCAGAAAGTTATCTAGGTGAAGATGTAACACAAGCTGTTATTACAGTTCCAGCATACTTTAACGATGCTCAGCGACAGGCAACTAAAGACGCTGGGAAAATCGCCGGTTTAGAAGTTTTAAGAATAATAAACGAACCAACTGCAGCTGCTTTAGCTTATGGGCTTGATAAAGAAGGTGGGAGGACTATTGCTGTTTACGATCTTGGTGGTGGTACTTTTGATATTTCAATACTAGAAATTGATGATGGCCTATTTGAAGTGAAATCAACGAATGGTGATACTTTTCTCGGTGGTGAAGATTT